>Ga0307430_1000238_pt1 | contig 53348 bp, 54 predicted proteins | sample SalMarWE160130MG_FD_202159 | JGI IMG/M metagenome (GOLD analysis project Ga0307430, IMG submission 202159) | Salt marsh sediment microbial communities from the Plum Island Ecosystem LTER, Massachusetts, United States - WE1603-130 | ecosystem: Environmental > Aquatic > Marine > Intertidal zone >... | reverse complement strand
AGACTGGACATTCACATTGACGGACGGTCTTTTCCGACATCATACTCCCCTCTACTGCAATATGAGGGTATTATACCATAATACGAAGTTGTTTTTGAACCATTACTTAGTGGCATAATCAGTCTTGCTGGGGCCGACACCAAACCGCACAGAGGTGTACCTTTGACCAAATGACAAATCGCAGAGGTTACGCTGATCACTAACGACTAATCTATTGGAGGGAAAGAGGATGCCCGAAGATTTGCGAAAGATCCGTAAACGCAAGGGAATGAGCATCAACCAACTGGCTTCTAGGTCCGGTATCTCTATTGCCAGGCTCGTCCAGTATGAGAAGGGAGAACAGGAGATTCTCTCTACCGACCTGCGCCGATTGGCCAAGGCGCTCTACGTTGACGAATGGGACATCAACCCTCATTCGTCACCACCGCCGCCCCGCCAGGAGCGGCCCGCCAGGCCGCCACGACCCAGGGAGGAACCACCGAAGGAAAAGAAGCCTCCGCGCAGGCCCCCACAATCCCCGCCAGCGCGGGACTCACAGATCGCGCATCTGCTGACGCTGGCGGCTCGCTTCGACATAGACCAGGCCGCGCTGGAGGCGGAGATCGGCAAGCCGCTGGAGGAATTGACACAGAAGGAGGCCCGCTCCTGGAACAGCCGTTTCATGCGTCGCATCGCCGAGGAGCGGCCGCCAAAGCGAGCCATTGACCGCAAGCGGGCTTACCTGCCCGAGGGAGTTGACGGGTTCGAATTGGCCTACTTGCAGGAGCAGCAGGAAGCCGGTGTACCGCTTTGCTTCACCCTCTTCGAGGGCCAGACCTTCGAGGGGGCGGTGGTCGGCTTCAGCCCCTACCAGATCACCATCCGCGAGCTCGGCGGGGATGAGATCACGCTCAACAAACTCGCCATTGCCTACTACCGCAAGGCTGGAGGTGTAGAATGAGCCTGGGCGACGAACTACGCTACCTGCGCGCGTTTCGCGGTGGCGGCAACCTGAGGCAGATCGAGGAGGAAATCGGCCTCGAGCCCGGCACGCTGCGCTACATGGAACAGCGCTACCGCCGCGTGGGCGAGGATGACGAGGTGTTGGCGAAGATTGCCGCCTACTACGACGTCTCACTCGGAGTGCTGCAGTACCATCGGGAACGGTATCGCAAGGCGCTCAGCGCCGCCCTGCAACAGGCGATGGAATCCGGGACGACCGCCTGCTTCGAACTGCGCACCGGCGAGGCGCTGGCCGGCCGGGTGCGCTGGTGGGACCTGGGCGCCTTCGGGCTGGAACCCGAGGGCGGTGGGCCACTCACCGTCGTGCAGCGCCACGCTGTACTGGAGTGGGGTTGATTCACCCTCCCCCCACGGGAGGCAAACAGGCGACCTCATCCCCATTGTGCAGTTCGGTCTGCATCCCCACGTACGTCCGGTTCACAGCGACGCTGATGAAGCGGGTGTAGGGATGCAGGATGGGATATTCCTCCGTCAACAGGCCCAGCAACTCTCCCACCGTCGAGCCTGCCGGCACCGTCTGCTCAATCTCCCCTGTGCCCAGCGCCTCCCGTGGAGCAGCAAAAAACCTCACCCTCACCCTCACCCTCACCCTCGCCCTCACCCTGATCTCCCCATTCTCCATTCTCTATTCTCTATTCTCCACTCTCTATTCTCTATTCTCCACTCTCTATTCTCCACTCTCCACTTTTCCCCCCACTCTTGCGCACCAGGCGGATGTTGCCGATGCGCATTGTCCGCTCCACCGCCTTCGTCATATCGTAGATGGTCAGGGCAGCGACGCTGACGGTGGTGAGCGCCTCCATCTCCACGCCAGTCTTCCCCCGGCAGCGCACCGTCGCAGTGATCTCGATGCGCGACGCTTCCTCGTCAATGCGAAACTCTACATCCACCTTCGTCAGAAGCAGCGGATGACAAAGTGGGATCAGATCAGGAGTGCGCTTGGCGGCCATTATCCCCGCCACCTGCGCCACGGTTAGCACGTCCCCCTTCGGCACGCCTCCCTCGGCGATGAGGCGCAGTGTCTCCGGGCGCATCGTCACCTCCCCCTTAGCGACGGCCACCCGCTCCGTGTCCGGCTTCCCGCCCACGTCCACCATACGGGCGCGACCTTCTTCGTCCAGGTGTGTCAATTCCATAACAACCTCCAATCGCTAACTGCTGACTGCTAATGGCTAACGGCTACCCTCCAATCTCCGACATCACCCGCTTCTCCGGTCTCTTCCACTCGTCCAGATGATGCTGCATCGGCTTGCTCTCGATGCCTTTCAGGAGCAGTTCCTTGATCTGAGCGACGTCCGCCCCCTGGCGCAAGGGTGTGCGCAGGTCAATCTCGTAGTCGGAGAGGAGGCAAGGGCGCAGTTGACCATCGGCCGTGAGGCGCAGTCGGTTGCAGCGATAGCAGAAGTGCTCGCTGATGGGGGTGATGAAGCCGAGGGTACCCCTCGCTCCATGCAGGCGGTAGTAACGGGCCGGGCCATTACCGGCGCTCATCTTCGCCGGTTCCAATTCACCCAGCGCTGCCTCAATCCTATGTCGAATCTCCCTCCCCGTCACGACCCGCTCCCGCCACTCTCCGTCCGCCAGCACCCCGTTCCCCACCGGCATCGGTTCGATGAAGCGGACGTTCCACCCCGTCTCCATCGTCTTGCGGGCCAAGTCCACCACCTCGTCGTCGTTCATCCCTCGGATGACGACGGTGTTGATTTTGACCGGCTCCAACCCCGCCTCATGCGCCGCCTCCATTCCAGCCAAGACGTCCTCCATCCGGCCCAACCGCGTGATGCGCCGGAAGCGCTCCGGGCGCAGGGTGTCCAGGCTGACGTTGACCCGCTGGAGGCCCGCCTCGGCCAAGTCTGTGGCGTAGCGCGACAGGAGGACGCCGTTGGTCGTCATCGCCAGGTCGTCAACGCCGGGGATGCCGGCCAGATCGCGTACCAGGTCCACGATCCCCATCCGAACCAGCGGCTCCCCGCCGGTCAGGCGCACCTTGCTGATGCCCAACCCGGCGGCGGCTCGCACGACCGTCTCGATTTCCTCGTAACGCAGGATTTCATCGTGCGGCCGCCAAGCCACACCCTCCGGCGGCATGCAGTAGACGCAGCGCAGGTTGCACCGGTCGGTCACGGAGATACGCAGGTAACTGATGGGACGATTGTAAGCGTCTAAGTGTGCCATAGTCAAATCCAGCAAGTCGGCAAGTCAGCAAGTCAGCAAATCTCGTTAGAACACGTGCACTACGGAGGCTTTGAAGGCGATGTAGACCTCCAGTCCCTCCCGCAGTTCCATCTCCTCCAGCGATCTGCGGGTGATTACGCAGGTGAAGTCTGGCGGGACGCGCACGGTGACGTAGACGAACGTCCCTCTGTCTGCGACGTCCATGATCCGGCCCTGGAAGGAATTGCGCGCGCTGGAACGGAGTGGCTCCCTGGAGATGACGATCTCCTCCGGCCTGATCGAAGCGTGTGCCCAGCCTGAGAGCCCTGTCACCACGGCTATCTCTACTCCGTCGAGGGACAGCACCTGGTAGCCGTCGTCTCCGGGATGGATTTCTCCCCGGAAGATGTTCCTCACCCCCACGAAACGGGCCACGAACTCGGAGCCCGGCTTCCTGAAGATTTCCTCCGGGGAGCCCACCTGCACGACCCGCCCCTCGTTCACGACCCCGATGCGATCCCCCAGCGCCACGGCCTCCTCAAAATCGTGCGTGACGTGGACGGTGGTGGTGCCCAGTTGCCGGTGCAACCGCGCCAACTCGCGCTGCAACCCCTCCCGCATCCCCGGGTCAAGCGCGCTCAGGGGCTCGTCCAGGAGCAGAAGCCGTGGCTCGACGACCAGCGCCCGGGCCAGCGCCACCCGTTGCTGCTCACCCCCGCTCAGCGTCCCCGGACTGCGGTGGAGCAGATGGTCAATGAATAGTAGTTGGCTGACGGAGGTCACGTGTTCTTCGATGACGCTGCGACCTATCCCTCTTAGTTTGAGCCCAAACGCGATATTCCCGGCCACGCTCAGGTGCGGGAACAGCATGTAGTCCTGATAGACGAAGCCGATGCCGCGTCGCTCCGGCGGCACGCCGGTGATGTCCTCGCCGTCCAGTATGATACGCCCCTTATGGTGTTGATGCAAGCCCGCGATGGTTTCTAGAAGCACCGTCTTGCCGGCGCCGGTCGGGCCGAGGACGACGAAGTATTCACCAGCGGCGACGTTGAGGTTAACCTTACGCAGATGAAACTCCTTGAGATTCACCCACAGGTCTCTAACCTGCACGCTGCCGTAGCTCCCCATGCCCCTTTTGTTCATTGATTCATTGTTCATTGATTCATTGTTCATTGTTCATTGTTCATTGATTCATTGTGCATTGTTCATTGTCTTTCGTCCGGCGGCCACTCGCAATGCCACGAACGTCGCCAGGCAGATCAAGATCATCAGCGTCGCCACCGGCCGGGAGTAGCGCAGGCCAAAGGACTCGAAGCGCTCGTAGATGAGCACCGGGGCGACCATTGGGTGGTAGGCCAGGATGACGACGGCCCCGAACTCGCTGATTCCTCGCGCCCACATCAGGATCATGCCTGAGAGGATGCCGCGCCAGGCCAGGGGGAAGGAGACGCGCCAGAAGGCCCGCCAGGGCGACGCGCCCAGCGTGCGGGCCACCCGTTCCAGGCGCGGGTCAACCGCCTCGAACCCCTCCCGCGCTGCGTTGACCAGGAACGAGAGGCTGACGAAGAGCATTGCGGCGACGATGCCTGGCGTGGCGGAGACGAACTTGAGGCCGAAGAGGCCAAACGCCTGGCCCAGCAGCGTGCGTCTTCCGAGGACCATTAACAGTGCGATGCCAGCCGCCGAGTGGGGGACGACGATGGGGATGTCAATGATCCCCTCGACCAGCCACTTGCCAGTAAAGTCGGCCCGCGCCAGCAGGTAGGCCAGCGGCACACCGCAGACGAAGGCTAACCCGGTGGCGACGAGGGAGGCGTAGAAGGTCAGGAGTATCGAACCGCGCACTTCCTCGTCCAGGAGCGTCTGCCAGAGGACGGCCGGGCCGGAGGCCGTGACCGTCCGCAGCAGGGGCCAGGCGACGAATAGGATCAGCAACGATCCGAGAATGACAAACAGCGTGCACATTCTATTGGCAAATAGGGCCCGCACTTCTTTACCCTCCAGGATAGCAACTGCGTCCAAATAGGATTTGTCAGCCAATCGGGGGGCCCTCCAAAAGCTCAGCATCCTTCCAGTTGATTGCGATCAGAGGACTACCCTTTGTGGCCAAGGCTCTCTTGCAGAAGTTCCCCACAGTCTGCTAATGTAATCAATTGAGAATAGATCTTGTAGCGCATGCAACCAATAGGCACCTCTATCAGATAGGGCGATTTCCTCTCCATCATCCTTCAAAAAACCAATGAGAGAAAGCGGTTTGATGTAGCTTCCATAGGTATCGTCGAAGTCTTCTCCGAAGCGCAGGCGGAACTCACTCTTACTGATTCTTGTCTCATAAATCCGCCAGTAAAGCCAGCCTGCCATCTGTGATTGTTCTGATAACTCCAGGGATAAGGCAATTGGCAGATCCCCACTTTCGAGAACCCGAATGTACTCACGAACGTTGAAAGTATTTAAGTAGAAAACATCCTCGAGGTAGGAACCGCCACTTGCACCCAGACCGATGTAGAGAGGCACAGTTACAGAACAATACCTGGGAACTCCAGCTCTCGTGAAGGCCCAAACAGAGGTTCTTTCAAAGCCCGCATCGTAGAAGATTCGCTCCAGGGTTCTGAGCATCTGTCTTCTCTTGAAGATAGTGGGTTTCCTGGAATCGCTTTTGGCATAAATCTGCGCCCACCGAGTATAGGGAAACTCAAAGAGAGGATAGGCGGCAACCTGATCAACCCCAATTTCTAAGAGGGCGTTACCTGATTGCTCAATCTCTCCTATGGTCTGGTTAGGCAGAGCAAAGATGATGTCTGCATTGACGCACTTGAAATTCTTATTGACAGCCCGTTCGAGCGCTGATCTTACTTGGGCGACCGTATATGGCCTTTGCAGGGTCTTTAGGTGATGGTCTTGGAGGGCTTCTACTCCAGTACTCAGATGCTCTACCCCCATGGAGACGATGGCATTCAGATTGTCGTTACTAAGGTCGTTCGGATGGCTTTCCATGTGTATACCACACTTCACGTTGAATGCATCGAAGACGCGCTCCAGGATTCGATCGAGACCGGTATAGAGCATAGTTGTTGGCGTTCCACCGCCAACATAGAAGGAGGTCACCGGTCTATCGCCCACTATTTCAGCGTAGATATCAATCTCGCTAAGGACGGCTTTCGTATATTTCTCTACCACTTCGGGTTGATAAATCACCTTGTTGTATGGGCAGTAAGGACAGATTTGGTGACAGAAGGGAATATGTAGATAGAGGCCGATTGCTTCTACGTCCTGGAATTTGCTCTCGACCGAGGGTATCGTAGCTTCGAGTACAAGATGATCCTCTTTTGTCAATAGTCTCCTAAGTTGGGTCCTCACGAAGCCTTCTAGTGACATGGCTCCTCCATGCTGTCGTGCTTCTATCAAGAAATGCGCCTGACATATTGTTTATTCGACCAGTGGCCGCAGCGCGGAGGGAAGTGTGTCCCTGTCGCCGGCGACGGGCGGCACGATGGGCGGCTGGCCGTGTTTCTCCATAATCGCCTGCCCCTCCGGGCCGATGAGGAACTTCACGAACTCGAGGGCTAGGTCGGGGCTGGGCGCGTTCCTGGGAATGGTCACGCCGTAGACGATGGGCTTGCCCGTCATCGTCATGGTTGTCCCCGGCTCCTTGCCGGCGATCTCTACCGTCGCCTGGCTGTAAAAGTCAGCCTGCTCGACCATGCTCAGGTTGATCTCATCCGGCAGTTCGACGAACTTTAGGCCGTGCTGCACTGCCACCGAGCGATACTCGAAGGCGTAGTCCATATCACCCGACTCAAGCAGCGCGATCAACTCCACCGACTTGGGGCGCACGTTCCCCGGCGGGCAGTGCTCCTCTAACGTGGCGTTCAACCCAGTCACCCCGTAGTGCGCCTCGGCCAGTTGCCACACCAACAGCGTGCGATAGCCGCACGGGTCGGCGTCGGGGTCAGAGTGGCCGTAGATCACCCCATCGCGGGTGAGGATCTCGTGCCAGTTATCGCCGTTGATCTCGTCGGTGTACAGCGACTCGTCGGTATAGGCAATGACCATCATGTTGCGCGCGAACTGGACGTTCCAGTCGGCAAAGTCAGGGATCAGCAACTTGTCAATGACCGTGTAGTCGGCCGACATCATCAGGTCGGCCTCGCGGCCCAACTCGCTGATCTTGCGGGCGGCTGCGTTGCTGCCCGACGCCTCGGTCTCGAAGGTCACGCCAGGGTGCTTGGCCTGGAATGTTTCGGCCAGTTCCTTCATCGGCACAGTCAGGCTGCCGGCGTGAAAGATGATCAGTTTGCCCTCCAGGGCAGGCTGCTCGGGGGCAGCAGTGGGCTGCTCAGGAACAGATGTTGGTTGCTCAGGGGCGGCAGTCGGCTGATCAGATACATCTACATCCGCCGGCGACGTACAGCCGGCCACCAGTGCCAACACTACCATCAAAACTACAGGTGTCCAAAATATACGCCTTTTCATCGTGAGTCTTCCTCCTTGTGGAATTTTGTCATTCGTTCATTCGTTCATTCGCCCATTCGTCCACTCGTTCATTTGCTCATTCGCATCCCCTCCTTTCCTCTTGCCCGTGCAGGAAGAGGGCGGATGGGAGCAACCCAGGAGAAGACTCGCATCGGCCCAGGTCTCCTTTCCAAGCACGGGAGGCGCGGCCGTTTCCAGCCACACCCTATCGCCCATCCCCCGTAGGCTCGGCCCTTAGGGGGAATGGGTCGGAGACTGGTGCACATTATGGGGGACGCAGATCAACGCGGATACACGCGCGTGTCTGCATCCTATGTCAAAAACCGGCGTCCACCTGGAAAGGGGACGCCGGCGCGTTGATTGCTCGTCGTCCTTCTCCTTTCCAAGCACGGGAGGCGCAGCCGTTTCCGGCCACACCCTATCGCCCATCCCCCGTAGGCTGAGCCCTTAGGGGTAATGGGTCGGAGAAGGGATATTGTATGTGATTGTGGGCTATTCTACACCATTTCGGCTCAAGAGGCAAGGGCAGATACCTGCTGCCCTACTTGACGTCATGCCCCGCTTGGCTATAATACCTCCAGCGCGTGGGGCGGCCTGCCCAGGTTCGCCCCACTGTGTGAGTTGAGAAGACCATGTTAGAGAGACTGAATAGAGTCGAGGAACGATACGAGGAACTGACGCGCCTGATGGCCGACCCGGCCGTGACGCAGGACTACGGGCGCCTGGCCCAGTACGCCAAAGAGCGGGTCGGCATCGAAGATGTCGTCAGCATCTACCGGGCCTACAAAGATGTGGCTAAAGAACTGGAGGAGACAAAGACGCTGCTGACCGATGATGCGGATCCCGAACTGCGGGTGCTGGCCGAGGGGGAGGTCACCTGCTTGCAGGCCCGGCTGGACGAACTGGAGTCTCAACTCCGCCAGTCGCTACTCCCCAAAGACCCGCGCGATGCCAGGGATGTGATCGTCGAGATTCGCGCCGGGGCCGGTGGCGATGAAGCCGGCCTCTTCGCTGCCGACCTGTATCGGATGTACACCCGCTATGCCGAGCGGCAGGGGTGGAACACGGAGTTGCTAAGCGGCCATTCCACCGGTATCGGCGGCTTCAAAGAGGTCATCTTTGGGGTGAGAGGGCAGGGGGCTTTCTCTCGCTTCAAGTTCGAAAGCGGCGTCCACCGTGTCCAGCGTGTGCCGATCACCGAGTCCTCCGGGCGCATTCACACTTCTACTGCCACTGTCGCAGTCCTGCCCGAGGTGGACGAGGTGGAGGTCCACATTGACCCCAAGGACCTGGGGATCGAGGTCTACGGCTCCTCCGGCCCCGGTGGTCAGCACATGCAGAAAAACGCCACTGCCATCCGCATCACCCACAAACCGACTGGGATGGTCGTCGCCTGCGAAAGCGAGCGCTCGCAGACGCAGAACAAACTGCGGGCGTTGGCCGTCTTGCGGGCACGTCTCTACGAGCAAGAGCGCTGGAAGCAGGAGGCAGAGGTGGCCGAGACGCGACGGGCCCAGGTGGGTACCGGGGAGCGCAGCGAGAAAATCCGCACCTATAATTTCCCTCAGAACCGCGTCACCGATCACCGCATCGGCCTGACCCTCCACCGGCTGCCCGACGTGCTGGACGGCGACCTGGACCCCTTCATTGACAAACTGACCGCGCAGGAACAGGCGGAGCGACTGGAGGCTATGGGAGAGGCCAGGTGATGGAACGACGCGCAGACCTCCGTCAGCGGCTCCAGGCGGCGTTAGAGCCGCATCAGGAAATCGCCTTCGCCTATCTCCACGGCTCCTTCCTGGACGAGGCCCTGCCGTACCATGACGTGGACGTCGCCGTTTACCTGGATCCCACCCAGGTCGCGGGGCGGGACCTCTTCGAGTATGAAATGACGCTCTCCGTTGACCTGACGCTGGCCCTGCACATCCCTGTGGACGTACACGTGTTGAACCAGGCCCCTCTCGGCTTTCAGCACAGCGTCTTACATCGAGGCGAGGTGTTCTTCATCCAGGACGACGAGCGCCTGACTGACTTTATCGAGCAAGTAGGACTGGCATATATGGAATTCTCGTACTACGTCCGGGAATACCTGCGGGAGGTGACATCTTGATGCAGGGAGTTGACGTGGAACTGGTGCGTGAGCGAGCACGAGAGATACGCGAGAGCATCACAAAGGTGCGCCGGTATGTCGCTCAGTCCGACGAGAAGTTTTTCGCCGATGAGCGCAACCTGTACACCGTGATGCACCTCCTGCTCATCGCTATCGAGGCCATCGCGGCCATTTGCAACCATATCCTGGCCAGGACTGCACGCCGGGCTCCCTCCAGTTACGCCGACTGTTTCGAGGGGTTGGAGCACCTTGGTATCTTGGATCGCAACCTGACGGGCCGTCTGGTACGGATGGCTCGCTTCCGCAATCTATTGATCCATCGCTACTGGGGGATAGATCCCCAGCGCGTGCTGCTTTACGCCCGGGAGAACCCGGATGACCTGGAACAGTTCCTGATTCAGGTGGGGCAGTGGCTGGGACAGGAATTAAACCCGATGCGGGGACAGGCAGGCTAGACGTCGGTGGTAAGAACAAGGCAGGCGGAGGGACTGGAAACTCTATACCGGCAACTTGATACCAGCATCCAGCATCCAGTACCCAGCGTCGGGTGGTCTTTGCGCCAGGCGGTCGCTGAACTGACCTCCATCACAGACGTTCCCCGCCTCGAAGCAGAGGTGCTCCTGGCCCACGTGCTGGGAACCTCGCGCACACCGCTGCTGGCTCATCCCGAACACGTCCTCACCTCTGGTCAACTATCCAACTACCAGACCCTTATCCGCCGCCGTGCTTCCGGCTACCCCCTTCCCTACCTCACTGGTCGCGTCGAGTTCTATGGACTGGAGTTTGAGGTCACGCCCGAGGTGCTGATCCCCCGCCCGGATACGGAGACGCTGGTGGACCTGGCGCTGGCACGCCGTCCGGCGACCGTCGTGGACGTAGGAACCGGCTGCGGTTGCATTGCCGTCTCCCTGGCAGTTCACCTGCCTGAGGCTATTATCCACGCCATCGAGATCTCTCCGGCGGCTCTGGCCGTGGCGCAGCGGAACGTGGAGCGGCACGGCGTCACCGGTCGAGTGCGGCTGGTGGCCGGCGACGTGCTCACCCTGCGCCCCGGCCTGGTAGACCTGATCGTCTCCAATCCGCCCTACATTTCCACGGGTGAATGTGGTTCGCTGCCGGCGTCGGTGCGCGATCACGAGCCCCGGCTGGCGCTCGACGGCGGCCCGGATGGGCTGAGCGTCATCCGGCGGCTGCTGGCCCAGGCCCCGGCGGTACTGCGCAGCCGAAGGGCCGAAGGATGCCCTGGCGGAGGGCTGCTCATCGAGATCGGGGCCGATCAGGGAGAGGCAGCGAACCGCTTGGCCCGCACCTTCTTCCCCCAGGCCACCGTGCGCGTGCACCCCGACCTGGCCGGGCGCGACCGGGTGCTGGAGGTGCAGACGTGATCCGGGGCGCACATATCCGGCTCCTGGCGCTTGACCTGGATGGCACGCTGATGGGCGACGACCTGATCATCTCCCCCCGGGTGCGGCGTGCCATTGCCGCTGCCCAGGAGAGCGGGGTGGTGGTCACCCTGGCCACGGGTCGTATGTTCGACGCCACGCTCGCCTTTGCGCGGGAACTGGGCATAACTGCGCCGCTCTTATGCTATCAAGGGGCGCTCATCCGGTCTCCAGACTCCGACGTCCCGCTCTACCGGGCGGCGATGGAGCCAGCGTTGGTGCGCGAGGTGCTGGAATGGCAGACCAGGCGAGGCTGGCACGTCGTCCTCTACGCCGACGATGACGTCTTCGTCGCCGAACGGCGGTACCCGGAATCTTTCTACCGCGCCCTGTTGGGCGAGCGATTAGTCTGGGTGGGTGACCTGTTCCCCGTGCTGGAGCAGCATGAGCCGGTCAAGTTCCTCGTCGTCGCTGAGCCGCCTGAGGCTGGCCGCATCGAGACGGAGTTACGGCAGTGCTTCGATGGGCGGATGGAGGTGGTGCGCTCCCACGCCATGTTCGTCGAGGGGAACCCGTTGGGGGTGTCGAAAGGGGAGGCGCTGCGACGGCTGGCCGATCACTTGGACGTTCCCCGAACACAGGTGATGGCGGTCGGAGATCAGGGTAATGATGTCGCGATGATCGCCTGGGCTGGGGTGGGCGTGGCGATGGGCAACGGTAGCCCGGCGACCAAAGCCGTCGCCGATTGGATCGCGCCGCCGTTGGCAGAAGACGGCGCGGCCGTGGCTATTGAGCGCTTCGTACTGGGCTCCTCATTCCCTCTCCACCACCAACAGGTGTGAGAGGCCGCAAGCGCGGAGCGGGGTGCGCTCAAGCGCGTAGGTGATGGCGCGCAAGGCCTGGCCCAGGGCAGGGGCGCGGGCGACGATGTTGTCGTAGCCGGGAAAGACCTGGGTGTGGTGGACGACGTGGACGGGGAGCCCGTCGAAGAGGCGGCGCAGGCCAGCGGCGGTGTAGGCGCGCACGTGGGGGGCCAGATAGTCGCGCAGCGGCGTGGGCAGCCAGTTGACCAGCGGCACGTTGCCGAAGTGGTAGCGCCCCCACCAGAAAATGCCGTGGGTCTCGAAGGGGTAGAGCCGGTTGGGGACGAAGACGACGATGCGGCCGCCGGGCCGGGTCACGCGCACCATCTCGGCCACGCAGGCCCGGTCGTCGGCGACGTGCTCCAGCACCTCGTGAGAGAAGACGACGTCGAAGGCGGCGTCGGGGAAAGGGAGGCGCTCTCCGGGGGACTGGACCACGCCAGCGGCCCGCTCCTGCGCTTCCAGCGCCCGCTCGCGCTCGATCTCGACGCCGAAGACGAGGGGGGTCTCGCGCAGGAAGGCGGCCGTGTACATCCCCACGCCGCAGCCCGCGTCGAGCACGCGCCGGCCCCCCAGCGGTGCCCAGCGGCGCACCATCTGGAAGCGCCGTTCCTGTCCCGCCCGCCAGACAAAACTGGGGAGGCCGCGAGTGGCGGCCTTGTCTTCCCCTCTCCTTGTCCCCTGGTCTCCTTGTCCCCTCCTCATCCTTCCCACCTGGTGTACAACTCGTTCTCCACGCCCAGTCGCGCCAGCACACGCCCCACGGTGGTGTCCACGAGTTCGGCGATGGTCTGCGGATGGCCGTAGAAAGCGGGAACGGGTGGCAAGATGACCGCGCCGATCTCGGCTGCGCGCACCATCAGGCGCAGGTGGCCCAGGTGCAGGGGGGTCTCCCGCACGACGAGCACCAATGGACGTCCCTCCTTGAGCGCAACGTCGGCCGCGCGGCTCATCAGGTCGGCGGCGTAGGAATTGGCGACGGCGGATAGCGTCTTGATCGAGCAGGGCGCGATGACCATGCCGTCTGTGGCGCAGGAGCCGCTGGCGATGGGAGCCGTGAGGTCGTCGGGAGCGTATGCGTGATCGGCCAACGCCTCAACCTGCGCCACCGTGCGCCCGGTCTCGTGGGCGACGATCAGGTGAGCGGTATGGCTGACGACCAGGTGGGTCTCGATCTCGGGACGCCCCGCCAGCACTTCCAGCAACCGGATGCCGTAGATCGCGCCGCTGGCTCCCGAGATGCCGACGATCAGTCGCCTTTGCTTCACTCGTTCATCTCCTAATCCTAAGCCCAATCATCCAACCAGGCCCTGGGCGACGTAGCCCAGCGTGACCAACGGGCAGGGCCACCCGGCGATCCGCCGCGAGCGACTGGGGGGCAAAGCCCCCGGCAGCGATCGTAGAAGGCGGTGAAGCGGGTGACCAGTTCGGCGATGAAACGCCGGTTCTCGAAGCGGGCCACTTCGTCCAGGCCATCAAGGAGGAGCAGGACGTTGCCTGCTTTCAGCCGCTCCGCGATCCAGCCCTCGGGCAGGTTCAACCCGCTCAAGCGGGAGACGACGTAACCCTGCAGCAGGTCGGGGCGGGGCGAGACGGTCTCGGCCGGTTCCTGCTGGGCCAGGTGGCGGCCCAGGTCGTGCAGGGACAGGAAAAGAGGCAACGGTGGCGGGTCGGGGAGCCAGCCGTTCCCGTCGGGCCTTCGGCCAGCATAGGCGTCGGCGGCGGTGAGGGCGACGTACTTGAGGAAGGTGGTCTTGCCAGAGCCGGCCTCGCCCACCAGGACCAGGCACGGGCACCGGGCGATCAGGTCGGTCAGCGGTACCTCCCCGGCCCCCTCCGTGGCCCGGAGGAGGGGCATCCCTGCTCCGAGAGCGCCGGGTTCTCTGCCTCCCCTGGCCGTGAGGGGGACATAGACACTCTCTAGCGAGACGATGATGAGGTGCTCCTTGACGAGCGATTTGTGACGGGGGATGGTGACGTGGTGTTCTCCGCCTTGCATCGTGGTGAGTCGCATATGGCTGCCCGTCTGACGGGTGACCTCGTATCCGTACCGCCGAAGCAGAACAGCCAACTCTTCGCCGCTCACGTCCCGGGGAAGTTTCATATGAGCAGAATCTCCTCTCGCACCACCCGCAGGCACAGCAGAGTTGGCTGTCTGTCTTCTTCTCCGAAGTGGCACAGAACAGCGTCTCGGACGGCTTCCTTCAACTCCTCCCAGGTGTCCGCTTCGGTGAAAATGGAATGCCCCATCGCCCGGGCCACGTACCCCCCTTCCGGGGCTTCCTCTACCAGAAAGATAATCTCCTTTGTCATTCCCTCACTCCTTTCCGCTCAGCTCCCCATCGGTCTATCACACCGGGGGATCAGGCGATCCAGTCCCTCGCATATTTACTCTCCCGCAATGCTGGCGAAGGGGCGGCCCTACCGCGAGCGTCGCCCGCGGGCTACCACCGGCGGTAGGGCCATTTTATATTCGGCCAGCGCTTTCCGCAAGCGCCGGCCGGGGACAGGCCGCGCCATCTCTCTTAAGCCTCGGTCCGCGTCAACGTGGCCGGCATACCATCTGCCTCGAAATCCGTTAATCCTGCCAATCCGTCGTTCTCCGCCCCCGCGAGCGACTGGGGGGCTTTGCCCCCCAGACCCCCCAATTCAGCAACCAGCAACCAGCAACCAGAAACCAGGATTAGAGAGAGATGGGGGAGATGCACCGAAAACCCCCGTAGTCGTACGAGTAGATGGGGAAGAGCCTGAAGCGGTAAGCGCAGCGGGCGCGGCCTCGATAGAAATCCCACGAGCCGCCACGCACCACGCGGCCACGACCCTCCCTGGTAGCCGTCCACCCCCAGACGTTCCCTGCCATGTCCGCACAACTGTAGGGGCTATCCCCACCCGGCGAGTACTGGCCCACTGGGGTGGTGTCGCCGATACCGGCCTCCTCTGTATTGCAGCGGCCCTCCTCCCAGTCACCCCAGGGGTACGCCCGCCCGTCGCTGCCCCGCGCTGCCTTCTCCCACTCCTCCTCGGTGGGCAGTCGCTTGCCCGCCCACTCGGCGTAGGCCACGGCGTCGTGCCAGGTCACATATACCACCGGGTGGGTGCCCTTTTCGGCAGGATAGGCGCCGCCTTCCCAGTGTCTGGGTGGAGAATGGTCGGTGCCCCCCACGAAGCGGCTGTACTGGGCGTTGGTCACCGGGTATTTGTCAATACGAAAGGCATCCACGTACATCTTCCGTTTTTCATCGCCCATCAGGAACTCCCCGGCCGGAATCTCGACTACCCTGCTGTCCAACGCAGTTCCAATGTGACCGGGGCCCTGGTCTTGAGGCCGCGGATGTTCAGCCCCCGGTACTCCTCGATGAGGTGGATCAGGTAGCGTTTCTTGAAGCCCCAGCCAGAACCGAGCCGGCTCAGTCCCTCGGCGATGGCGCTGCCCAGCCTCTCGAAAACCGGCTTGAGCATAAAGCCCAGGACAACGCCGACCAGTCCGACCAGCCCGGCCAACCACCAGGGGATTTGTTTTTCCGTCAGTTGGAGAAAGGTTGGCGTGGCGGTGGGGCCCGGCGTAGCGGCGGTCGGATAGGGAGTGTGGGTGGGAGGAGGCGTGTAGGTAGGGAGAGCAGGCGTGCCAGTGACGATGAGCGTCGGAGAAGGGGACACGGCTGTTTGTGCCCCGCTCAGCCCGCTGAAGAGTATCAGCAGGGCACAAGCCAGCGCCCACGGCACGATAATTCTTCGCATACTTACTCTCCTGCGATACCGGCGAATCAGGAACCTCTACAGTATACTTGACCTTGGGCGAAAGTCAAAGTTCTCTACACTTCGCAACTGCTTGACCTGGTGATTACCCACATGTTGGCTGTGTCATTCTGAGCGACCGGAGGGAGCGAAGAATCTCGCCCCTGAGTGACAATTTGGTGCTGCGAAATGAGATTCTTCGTCGCTTTGCTCCTCAGAATGACAAAGACTTGGGGTGGTTGTAGAGACGTGGGTAATCACCAAGTTCAGTGCTCTCAGTACGTTCAGTGCCTCAGGGGTTTCGTTTTCCTGGCAGCAGGAGGATGAGCGGCAGGCCCAACAGCGGGATGACGGCGCTGGCGGTGAAGGCCAGACGCAGCCCGAACAGGTCCCCCAGAGCCCCCAGCACCACCACAACCCCTGAACGGAGGCTGAAACTCAGTGCCATGTAGACGCCGTTGGCCAGCGCCCGGTTCTCGGGGAAACTCTCCTGCACCAGGGCCATGGCGACGGGGGTGACGGAGAGGGCGGTGAAACCCAGTGCCAACAGAAGGGGGAATTGAAGCCAACCGTTGACTGCCAGAAAGATGAACATGAGAAGCGGCGTCGTCAGCATGGAGACAAAGAGAATCAACCGCCGGCCCAGCCGGTCGCTGATCGAGCCGCCCAACAGCGCGCCCACCACGCCTGCCGCTTCCAGGACCGAGAGGGATGCACCGGCGAGCCAGAGGTCGGCGCCCTCCTCGCTCAGGAAGGTGGGTAGATAGGTGGTCAGCGCCGATGTCATAAAGGAGCGCACCACGATGATGCCGGTCAGCGGGGCCAGAAGCGGTCCCATACCTCGCAGTGCCTGCCGCCAGGGGAGTCCCTGACCCACGTTCAGCGGCTGTCCTGGCACGTCTTTGAGCCGGACGTAGAGGATGGTGGAGGCTAAGAAGCCGCCGACCATCAGCCACGGCGTGCCCTCCAGGGTCAGGAGCCGGATGGCGGTGACGATCACGATGGGCCCCAGGGTGCGACCCAACTCGCCGCCAACCATCCAAAACCCCATGCCCCGGCCCAGGCTCCGCCCAGACAGGTTCCCAGCCACCACCGGTCCCACAGCGTGCAGGCAGGCCGAACTGAGGCCGACCACCACCAGGAACAGGGCCAGCACCCCATAACCCGGCGCCACGCCTAGCAGGCTCATCATCGTGGCGGTCACTGCGGGGGCCAGGATGAAGAAGGTGCGCAGGCTGAATCGGTCGGCCAGGTGGCCGATGAAAGGCTGAAGCAGCGACGGGCCCTGCATGAAAACCGTCAGTAGCCCGGCCTCGGTATTGGAGAGGGATAGATTGGCGATGAAGACTGGCAGGAGGGACGGCAGGAAGGCGGTATAGGTGTCGTGCATCGCGTGCCCGGCGCTGACGGTGAGCACGTGGCCCGTTTGGAATCGTTCTGCTTCAGCGGCCGGGGCCACTGGCTGGCTCTCAACTATGGCGTCCGCGGTTGGCATACTGGATTCTCCATTTTACTATGATACCACACCCTCCAGGGCAGGTCAAAATGGGTGTGTCAGGAAGGTGCATTTCAATTTGGGGGCGAACTTGTAGCAGCCGCAGCAGCCCCGGACGTGAACGTCCGGGCTGAAAGGGCAAAGCCCTGCGGGCTAAAATTCAGCCCCGAAGGGGCTTCGCTCCCTCAGCACGGGGGTTCAGCCCCGTGCTTGCCCTGAGGAGATGGCCCGGCGGTAAGGTTGACAAGGAGGCCCGATGGGTGTATGTTTCGCTTCCGCGTGTTGCTGCCACTACGTTGTCAGTTTCAGAGGAGATAAGAGGCTCTGCTCACTCTACATGACATGCGGTCGCTGGAGGTGCACCATGAACGTCATCGGCATCATGCTGGATAGCCTTCGCCAGGATCACGTCAGTTTCTACCATGGCGGCCAATCTGTCTTCGAGGGCCTGCCTGCCTGCCAGACGCCCAACCTGGACGCTTTCGCGCGGGAATGCGTCGTCTTCGACAACGCCTATCCCGAGGCGCTGCCCACCATCCCGGTGCGCACGCAACTCTTCACCGGGCAGCGCACCCTGCCTTACCGGCCATGGCAGCCGCTGACCGGGGAGGACATCTCCGTCGCCGAGATCCTGCGCGCCGAGGGATACGTATGCGGCCTCGTCTCTGATTGTTACCACTACCGGGCGCCGGGCATGAACTTTCATCGTGGGTTTCACGCCTACCGTTGGGTACGCGGTCAGGAGTACGACCCGTGGACGTCGCATCCGCCCCGCCGCAACCTGGACGACTATGTGAATGAGCACTACGACGCCACCTGGCGCGGCCGCGTGGCGCAGTTCCTGGCCAACACCGACGATTTCACCCGCGAAGAAGACTGGTTCCCCGCCCAGGTAGTGGACGAGGCGGTTGACTGGCTGACGCGCAACCGCAGTCACCCGCACATCTTCGCCTGGATAGATTCCTTCGACCCGCACGAGCCGTGGGACCCACCAGCCCGTTTCGACACCTACACCGACCCCGACTATCGCGGCCAGCGGCTGATCATGCCCATGGGCGGCCCGGTAGAGGATTGGGCCACGACCGAGGAGATCCACCACATTCAGGGGTTGTACGCGGGCGAGGCCGCGTTCGTTGACCACTGCCTGGGACGGCTGTTTCGAACGCTCGAAGACCTGGGCTACTACGAGGACTCGGTCATCGTCCTGCTGGCTGACCACGGCCACCCGTTGGCCGATCACGGCAAGTTTCTCAAAGGCGGCGATCGCATGTACAATGAGTTGCTCAAGGTGCCGTTCATGATCCGTTTGCCCGGCGGCGAGGGTGCTCGCCGCACCCAGGCCATCGTCCAGTTCCACGACCTGCTTCCCACTCTGTTGGACCTGCTGAGTATGGCCAACAACGCGACTTGCTTGCAAGGCCGCGACTTTCTGCCGGTGCTGCGCGGTGACGCCGATGTCCACCGCAAGGTCATCATCACTGGCTACCATGAGGCGCCCGACCGGTGCGTGCGAGACCGGACGTGGAGTTATATACAGCGGCCGGGGGGAAAGCCGGACGAATTGTACAACCTGATCGAGGATCCCCGGGAACGCACTAATCTCATTGACCAGTATCCCGAGGAGGCACGCCGGTTGGCCCGCGCCTTCGGCGGTTACTTCCGGTTCCAACTCCAGCCCGGGGTGAGCCTGACAAAGGTGAAGGGCATCCAGGGCAAGTACGAGTTGGCGTCCGGCGGCATTGCATAGGTGCCGGGTCGAGCGCAGGCTCATAGGAGGAACCCGGATGTCCTCATCCACCCTACGCCAGCACAAGGTCTACCGCGGCGAACCCCTCCGGGCCGTGGCCATGCCGTTGGGCGGTATCGGCACCGGCACTATCGCTCTGTGTGGCGACGGCTCCCTGCGCCAGTGGCAGATTCACAATCAGGTCAACCACCTGGCCTGTGTCCCCCATTCCTTCTTTGCAGTGTGGGCGCGGCCAGTCCGCCCGACGGGCGAGCCGGTGGCGCGCGTGCTGCAGTCCAGCGCGCTGTACGACACGGAGGGGCCACTGCCCCCGCCCACGTCCAACGATCACCTGGTGCCGCCTGCCCACCGGGCGCTCTTGAAGCGGCTGCCCGGCGTGGAAGCCACCGAGTTCATCGGCGAGTATCCCATCGCAGAACTGACCTACCACGACCCGGCACTGCCCCTCGACGTGACGATGGAGGCGTTCAGTCCCTTCGTCCCGCTGAAGAGCAAGGACTCTGGCCTGCCGGCCATCGCCTTCAACATCACGGTGACCAACCCGACCGATCAGGCCATGCTGGCCTCCATGGCGGCCGCGCTGCAGAACGCAGTGGGTTGGGACGGCGTCATCCCCATTTCCGGTACCGAGTGCTCCGTCTATGGCGGCAACCTCAACACGTTGGTGCGGCTGGACGACGTGACGGTCATCAATATGGGTACGGTGCGTCTGCCGGAAGATGACGCTGGCTACGGCAGCATGGTGCTGGCGGCCCTCTCGCCCGACGCCACCTGCCTGGCCCAGTGGGATGACCTGGACGCCTTCTGGGCGGACTTCCGCTCCGACGGCCGGCTAAGCAGCGTGGCCAATACCACCCCCAGCCCGGCGGGGCGCACCTGGAATGGAGCGCTGGCTGTCCCCTTTTCCCTCGCCCCTGGTGGATCCCGCACCATCACGTTCATCGTCGCCTGGCACTTCCCGAACCGCTACGTCAACTGGTCGCAGCGCCGGTTCTTTGGCATTGAGGACGAGAAGAGCAAGTTCTGGTTGGGCAATCAGTATAACAACTGGTTTCGCTCGGCATTGGACGTGACGAACTACGTGCAAACCCATTTCGAGCGGTTGGCCGGGCAAACTCGGCTGGCCCGCGACACCTTCTACGACACCACGCTACCCTACCCGCTGATTGATGCCGTCACCGCGCAGATGAGCGTCATCCGCTCCCCCACCTGTTTCTGGACGGAAGATGGCCGCTTTTTCGGCTTCGAGGGATGCTGCGGCGCTTCCACCTCGCACCACACCGAGCCCTTCGGCGGCTGCTGTCCGCTCAACTGCACCCACGTGTGGAATTACGAGATGGCGCTGGCCCGGTTGTTCCCGGCGCTGGAGCGCACCATGCGCGAGACGGAGTGGGACATCCAGCAGCACCCGTCGGGCTACCTGCCCCATCGCGTACCCCTGCCCATCTACCTGCCACGCCCCTGGGATCGCGAGATCGGCGGGCCGGCCCGCCCGGCGTTGGACGGCCTGCTGGGCGGTATCTTGAAAACGTATCGTGAGTACCGGGCCTGCGGCGACGCGGAACTCTCCCCCGCTTCGGGGGGTCAGGGGGGGGTGAATGGCTGGCCCACGTGTGGCCCTCGGTGAAGAAGGCGCTGGACTATGTGTGGACAGCGCACGATCCTGGCCGGAGTGGCGTCATCGAGGGGGAGCAGCCCAACACCTACGACATCTCCATCTACGGGGCCAACACCTTCATCGGCACACTCTACCTGGCGGCCCTGCGGGCGGTGAGTGTCATAGCTGGTCTGCGCGGGGAGGACGACCTGGCGGCTAGGTGCCGGGAGGTCTACCAGAGCGGCCGGGCGGCCCTGGATCAGCGGCTGTGGAACGGCGCGTACTACGTCCAGGACGTGCACCTGGAGGAGTATCCTGAGCAGAACTGGGTCACCGGTTGTCACTCTGACCAGTTGCTGGGACAGTGGTGGGCGCACATCTTGGGGCTGGGCCACGTCCTGGACGCCGACCGGGTGCGCACCGCTGCCCTTTCCATCTTCCGTTACAACTTCCGGGAAAACTTCCACGGCCACAAGCAGCGGCCGCGTGCCTTCGTCACCGACGACGATCGAGGGTTGCTGAACTGCGCCTGGCCCGGGGGCGGCCGCCCCCAGGTGCCCATCCAGTACTCAGACGAGGTGTGAACCGGCATCGAGTACGAGGTGGCCGGGCTGCTGCTGTACGAGGGCGAGGTAGAGCCAGCCTTGCGCATCGTGGAGGCGGTGCGCACCCGCTACGACGGGTGCAAGCAAAGCCCGTGGAACGACATCGAATGCGGTGATCATTACGTGCGGGCGATGGCAGCGTGGGCACTGCTGGAGGCCGCGTCCGGCTATCGCTACGACGCGGGCGTGGCAGAGGTCGGCTTCGCCCCGGCTCTGACGCCGGAGGATTACCGGGCGCCCTTTGTGGCCCGAGATGGCTGGGGCACGTTCATCCAACGTGTGACCGGCGGCGCACAGGTGGAAACCATCACGCCCGTCTGCGGTTCGCTGGAGGTGAGGGCGCTGCACTTCCGGCCACAGGGCGCGGTGCAGTCGGCAGCCGTGACGGTGGACGGTCAGCCCGTGTCGGCCCTGTTCTCTCAGGCTGGTGGCGAGGTCACCCTTGCGCTGGCCGAACCGATCACACTCCGTGCTGGACAGACGCTGAAGGTCTCCCTGTCGTAAATCTGATAATCGTTGCGAACTAATTGCTTTCCTGGGCTCGCAGTCCCCGTCCACGGGGGCATCGTGGGCCAGGACACTTTTACATGGGACGTCCCCGGGACGGGGACTTCGAGCATCAGGGTGAGTAATTACCGGGGGAGGAAAGCAAGTGAGCTCCAGAGAGCGTGTTCTTACAGCGCTGCGCCACCAGGAGCCCGACCGCGTGCCCATTGACCTGGATGGCATGCGTTCTACCGGCATCATGGCCGTGGCCTACAACCGTCTGAAGGCTTACCTGGGCATGACGGACAGCGAGACCAAAGTATACGACATTATGCAGCAATTGGCCCACCCGGAGCCGCCGGTTCTGGAGCGGTTCGGTGTGGACGTTCTTCCTTTGCCCCGCGCATCGTGGGGGTTTGACACGGACAACCCGGCGTGGAAGCCCTGGACGCTGCCTGACGGCTCATCGGCTGTGGTTCCTTCTGGTTTCAACCCGCTGCAGAACGACCGTGGCGATTGGCTTGTCCTGGATGATGAAGGCCACGTTGCTTACCGCATGCCGGCCGGCGGCCTCTACTTTGACCAGGTGTTTCATCCGCTGGCGGAAGCGACCACGATCGCCGAGATCGAAGCCTTTGAATTGCCGGACATCTCTGACGAGGAACTGGTCTGGCTGCGCGGCGAGGCCCGCCGCCTGTACGAGACCACCGACAAGGCGATCATGGGCGAATTTGGCGGCAACATCCTGGAAGCGGCCCAGGGCCTGCGGGGGTGGGAGCGCTTCATGATGGACATGGTCCTGGAGCCCAAACTGGCCCAGGCCCTGACCCAGAAACTGGCCGACCACTACGTCGCCCATCCGCCGCGTTACCTCGACAGCGTGGACGACTACGTTCAGATCATCCAGATGGGCGACGACCTGGGCACCCAGCGCGGGCCGCAGATGTCGCCTGCCATGTATCGCAGATTCATCAAGCCGTGTCACCGGCAGGTGTACGAGTACGTCAAGACCCACAGTGATCTGTACATCTTTTTGCACACTTGCGGCAGCATCTACAAGTTGATCCCGGACCTCATCGAGGTCGGCGTGGACATTCTGAATCCGGTGCAGATCTCAGCGGCGGAGATGGATCCGGTGCGGCTGAAACGCGAGTTTGGCCGGGATGTCGTCTTCTGGGGCGGCGGGGCCGACACGCAGCACGTGTTGCCCAACGGTACGCCGGAGGAGGTCCGGCAGCACGTGCGGAAACTGATCGAGGTATTTGCCCCGGGCGGCGGTTACGTTTTCTGCCAGGTGCATAATATTCAGGCCAACGTGCCGCCGGAGAACGTGGTGGCTATGTTCGAGGCGGCATTGGAGTTCGGTCGCTATTCATAATCCGTCGCTCTATCGGATTTTCTGGTTCATTGTGCTGCCTCTTTCGGTGCCCGGCCTCGTCGCCACGTTTCTGTTCGTGTTGGTTTTCGCCTGGAACGAGTACCTGCTGGCGCTGTTTCTTTCGAGTGCAAATGCTCAGACGCTGCCGCTGACGGTGGCGGCCCAGAACGCAACCCGAGGACCGCAGTGGTGGTACCTGTCGGTCCTGATTCTGATTATGATCATACCGGTCATTGCCATAGCCATTGCTCTGGAGCGTTACATCGCGCGCGGGTTGTTGGTCGGCGCTATCAAAGGATGACCAGCGAGCGAATTCTGGATGCCTGAGACCTTTTTCACGGGAGGAGCGCTATGTCCCAAAGTCGCTACATCCTGGCGCATGACCTGGGAACAACGGGCAACAAAGCAACACTCTTCGATGCCGCTGGCGCCACGGTCGCTACTGCCTCTGAGGCTTACGAGACGGCTTATCCCCATCCCAACTGGGCCGAGCAAGACCCCGCTGATTGGCAACGGGCTGTCTTTCAGTGCACCCGCCGCCTGTTAACTCGATCATCGGTCCCGCCGGAGGCCATTGCGGTCGTGAGTTTCAGCGGTCACATGCAAGGCGCGCTGATGGTAGACAGCGAAGGAGTGCCTCTCCGTCCGGCCATCATCTGGGCCGACCAGCGGGCGACCCCCCAGGCCGATTTGATCCGCCAGGCCTGCGGCGAAGAGAACATCTATCGGCTCACTGGGCATCGCGTGAGCGCAGCCTATACAGCAGCGAAGGTACTGTGGGTCAAAAATAACCAACCCGACGTCTACCGCCGGGTGCACAAGGTTCTGCAGTCAAAGGACTATGCTGCCTTTCTGCTGACCGGTGTCTTTGCCACTGACTACTCCGATGCATCTGGTACTCAGGTTTTCGACCTCGAGGGTCGCTGTTGGGCTGTTGATGTGCTGGATACTCTCGGCTTGACTGTGGATCTTTTCCCCGATGTGTACCCCTCCACAGCCGTCATTGGTGGCGTTACCGCTGAGGCAGCAGCCGCCACCGGTCTGCTGGCCGGTACGCCAGTAGTCATCGGTGGTGGCGACGGCGCTTGTGCCACCGTTGGAGCCGGGTCGGTGCGGGAGGGAGATGCCTACACTTACGTTGGTTCCTCTGCCTGGATTGCGCTGACCACTCGCCACCCCGTTTTTGATCCCCAGCGGCGCACCTTCACTTTTGCCCACCTTGACCCGGATCTCTACTTCCCCGTCGGCACCATGCAAGCGGCTGGCGGAGCATACGGCTGGCTGGAACGCCTCTGGCGCGGCGATGAGGACGAGGATACCCTTTACCAAACGATGGATGCCGAGGCTACGACGGTGCCGGCCGGGGCCGGGGGGGTGCTCTTCCTGCCCTACCTGCTGGGCGAGCGCAGTCCCCACTGGAACCCGCTGGCTCGGGCTGCTTTCGTCGGGCTGGCGATGCCCCATGGCCGGGCAGAACTATCGCGAGCGGTCCTCGAAGGGGTGGCCTTTAACCTGCGGCTCATTCTCGACGCGCTGCGGGCCCAGGGGGTTCAGGTGGAGGCGATGCGCCTCATCGGCGGTGGCGCACACAGCGCCGTCTGGCGGCAAATCCTGGCCGACGTATACGATCTGCCCATCTTGCTACCCACGCTGACTGCCGAAGCGACAGCCCTGGGCGCGACCATCGCCGGAGGGGTTGGTGTAGGTATCTTCCCCGATTTCAGCGTGGCCACTCGCCTCATTTCGACCGCAGAGGCCGAGCGTCCCGACCCTGCTCATAGCCAACGTTACGCTGCCCTCTACGAACTATTTCAACAAACCTACACTGTCCTGGAACCAATTTTTGAACAATTGGCCACCCTGGCAGAGTGAAACACGCTCGTTTGGCAGGCGGAACCTGACCATGCATCCTGCTAACAAAAGTCCATTTTAGGGAGGATAAACAATGGCAAGTATAAAAGACATCAAAACGATTCCCCCTCACAACAGATTGGTGGGCGATATGCCCAAGATTGGCATTCGGCCCATCATTGATGGCCGACGGAAGGGGGTGAGAGAGTCCTTGGAGGACCAAACGATGGCGCTAGCCAGGGCAGCCGCTAATCTGCTGACGGAGAACCTGCGCCATTCCAATGGCCTGCCGGTCGAGTGTGTCATCGCTGACACCTGCATCGGTGGGGTGGCCGAGGCTGCCCAGACTGCCGAAAAGTTCGCTAAAGAAGGGGTGGGCGTCTCCCTGACGGTCACGCCCTGCTGGTGCTACGGTGCGGAAACGATGGATCTGGATCCCTATATCCCCAAAGCGGTGTGGGGCTTCAACGGCACCGAGCGCCCCGGCGCGGTCTATCTGGCGGCCGTTCTAGCCGGGTACAATCAAAAGGGACGGCCGGCTTTCGGCATTTACGGGCGTGACGTCCAAGATGCGAGTGACACCTCGATTCCGGCCGATGTGCAGGAAAAACTCCTGCAATTTGCCAGGGCCGGGTTGGCCGTGGCGCGCTTGCGCGGCCAATCATACCTGAGCCTCGGCGGCGTCTCCATGGGCATTGCTGGCTCTATGGTGGATCATGCCTTCTTCGAATCTTACCTGGGCATGCGGGTGGAAACGGTGGATATGAGCGAATTTACCCGCAGGATCGAGGAGGAGATCTACGACAAGGAGGAGTTTGCCCGAGCCTTGCGGTGGGTGAAGGAAAACTGCCAGGAGGGCAAAGACCACAACCCCCTGGAAATGCAGCGCAGCCGGGCGCAGAAAGACCAGGATTGGGAATTCGTGGTCAAGATGGCCATCATCGCCCGGGACTTGATGGTTGGTAACCCCCGGCTGGCGGAACTTGGCTATGGCGAGGAAGCGCTAGGACACAACGGTATCGCGTCGGGCTTTCAGGGGCAGCGCCAGTGGACCGATCACTTTCCCAATGGCGACTTCATGGAGGCGATCCTCAACTCGTCCTTCGACTGGAACGGCATTCGAGAGGCTTTCATTGTGGCCACCGAAAACGATTGCCTCAACGGAGTGAGCATGCTCTTTGGGCATCTATTGGCCAACACCGCCCAGATCTTCGCTGATGTGAGGACCTACTGGAGCCCGGCAGCGGTCAAGCGGGTGACAGGTTACAAACTGACCGGTCTGGCGGAGGGCGGGTTCATCCATCTGATCAACTCTGGTTCTGCCACGCTGGATGCCACCGGCCATCAGAAGATTGACGGGCAGCCAGGCATGAAACCCTTCTGGGGCATCACCGCGGAAGAGGTGGGAAAATGCCTCGATGCCATAACCTGGTATCCGGGTAGTACGGGATATTTCCGAGGGGGTGGTTTTTCCTCAGGCTTCCTGACACGCGGGAGCATGCCCGTCACCATGTCCAGAATCAACCTGATCAAGGGGCTTGGCCCGGTGCTGCAGATTGCGGAAGGGTACACCGTGGATCTGCCGGAGGAGGTATACCACATTTTGAATGAGCGCACCGACCCCACCTGGCCCACCCATTGGTTTGTCCCCAACGTGACGGGCAGCGGGCCTTTCCGGGACGTTTACTCGGTGATGTACAACTGGGGTGCTAACCACGGGGCGATCAGTTACGGCCACATCGGCGCCGAGCTGATCACTCTGGCCTCAATGCTGCGCATCCCGGTCTACATGCACAACGTGCCCGAGGAGAGAATCTTCAGGCCCAGCGCCTGGACCGCGTTTGGCGCGATGGACCCACTGGGTGCTGACTTCAGGGCCTGCGCCAATTTTGGACCGTTGTACGGTCAGTATTGACAGACTTGATAGAGAAACCAGGCCAGGACAGTGCCAAGTATCCCCATCTGAGCAAGCGGATCGTTGCTAAGGAGAGAGCATCATGTCTCATCAACTTGGCTTTTTGGCCCTTGACCTGGGTGCGGAGAGTGGCCGCGCTATGCTCGGCCAGTTCGACGGGCAGCGGCTCCGGCTTTCGGAAGTGCACCGGTTTCCCAATGGCCCGGTGCGCTTGCCGGATGGCCTTCACTGGGACGTGCTGCGTCTCTGGACCGAGATAAAACGTGGCTTGGCCCGGGCTGTCCGGGAGCACGGAGCCGATCTGGCTGGCATTGGCCTTGACACGTGGGGCGTGGATTTCGGCTTGCTCGACCGGGATGGCGCGCTGGTATCTAACCCCTACCACTACCGTGACAGTCGGACTGATGGTATGCTCGACGAGGCCTTCCGCCGTGTGCCGCGCGCGCAAGTTTTCGAGCAGACCGGCATCCAGTTTATGCAACTGAATAGCCTCTATCAGTTGCTTTCGATGGTCGTCGGCCGTTCGCCGGCCCTCGATATCGCCGACACCTTCTTGACCATGCCCGACCTGTTCAACTACTGGCTCACCGGGCGCAAGGTGTGCGAGTTTAGCATTGCCACCACCACCCAGTGTTACGACCCGCGCCTCCCCCCCCCTGTAGAGGGGGGGGGGAGGGGGGGGTGGGCCAGGCCGTTGCTCGAACGGTTGGACATCCCTACCCACATCTTCCCCGAGATCGTGCCGCCGGGGACCGTCCTGGGCCAACTGTTGCCATCGGTAGCCGAAGATGTAGACGTGGTTGGACTGAGCAGCCTGCCGGTCATCGCCCCTGCCTGCCACGATACTGGATGCGCAGTAGCGGCCGTCCCCGCCGAAGGCTCGGACTTTGTCTACATCAGTTCCGGTACGTGGTCGTTGATGGGCGCTGAGTTGCTGGAACCTGTCATCAACGAGCAAAGTCTGGCCTTCGATTTAACCAACGAGGGGGGCGTGTGTGGCACCTTCCGCTTCTTGAAGAACATTATGGGGTTGTGGCTGGTGCAGGAGTGCCGGCGCACGTGGGCATGCCAGGGCGAAGCGTTCTCGTATGACGAATTGACACACATGGCGGCTCATGCGGCTCCTCTCCAGTCTGTCATTGACCCCGACTATGGTGAGTTTCTCAAGCCCGGCGACATGCCGGCCCGCATCCGTGCCTTTTGCCGTAGGACGGATCAACCGGTTCCGCAAAGCAAGGGGGCGGTCGTTCGCTGCACGCTGGAGAGCCTGGCGCTCAAATATCGCTGGGTGCTGGAACGGCTTGAGGAGATCCTGGACCGTCGCCTGGAACCGATCCACATCGTCGGGGGCGGGACGCAGAACCAACTGCTAAACCAGTTCACTGCCGATGCTACCGGTCGCCGGGTGGTAACTGGACCTATCGAGGCCACCGCGGCCGGCAACGTCATCACGCAGGCGATGGCTCTGGGTCACATCGGGTCGCTGGAGGAGGGGCGCCAGGTTGTGCGTAATTCCTTCGACGTGGTCACCTACGAGCCAGCCGGCGAGTCTGGGTGGGACGAGGCTTATGGCCGCTTTCTGGCCGTGATGGGGCAGGTTGACTTGGGACAGGGTGTTTGTTGAATCTTGTCGTTTCTGGACGATATTGACAAATTTCAAAAGCTATGATATAACGACTTCGACAAGTTTCAACAGCACATCAGCAAAATTCGGCGGTGTGACTAGTTCGAAGGCCAGTGGTGTTGTGACTACATTTGAGCGGCGGCAGCGTATCTTCGACCTTCTACGCGAACGATCAGGAGTTAAGGTCACCAAGTTGGCTAAACTTCTGGATGTATCCGAGGGCACCATCCGCAACGACTTGAATGCGTTGGAAGAAGCAGGGCAACTCACCCGCGTGCGAGGAGGTGCCGTAGCAAAGAATGACCACCGAACTCGCATCCCTGCTTTTGCGGACCGCGCTCAACTCCATGCAGACGCCAAACAATGGATGGCTCGTCGGGCGGTCAATATGATCGAGGATGGAGATTCAATTCTCCTCGATGCCAGTTCGACCGCCTTTTACATTGCTCCTCTTTTGCAGGATTTCCGCAACCTCACCATCGTTACCAACGGCATCGAAGTTGGTCTTACCCTGGCACAAAATCTATCCTATACCGTCATCCTCGTTGGGGGGGTAATACGCCCCGATGGCACCTCGGTCGTAGGTCACTTGGGGGGGAAAATCCTTGAGGATTTGCACATCAAGACCGCTTTTGTGTCTTGCTCGGGATTCTCGGTTGAGGCTGGCCTGACAGAGGTTGATATCCAAGAGGTGCAGGTCAAGAAACAGATGATTCGCTGCGCCGAACGCGTGGTGGCCCTCATTGATTCCAGCAAGTTTGGCAAGGTAGACCTGACTTCGTTCGCCAGCCTGGAGCAAGTATCCCACGTCTTTACTGACAGTAACGTGGACCCTAAATTCATTGAGCAATTGCGCCAAACCTGTACAGCCCTCACTGTTTGCGGCGAGGACACGGCGTCGTCGTTTACCCTGTGCGACGAAGAGGAAATCTAAATGAAAACACCTATTCTGGAAATGAATCACATTTCCAAGCGCTTTGACATGACCCAGGCCCTGGATGATGTCTCGCTCGACCTGTATCCCGGTGAGATTCATGCCCTGGTGGGCGAGAATGGGGCAGGGAAATCAACCCTCATCAAGATCGCGACAGGCATCTACAGGCTTGACCGGGGTGAGATCGTGCTGGATGGGCAGCCCGTGCAGGTTCATAACTCACAAGAGGCGCAGGCTTATGGCGTTGCCGCCATATACCAGGAGCCGATAGTCTTCCCCGATTTGAGCGTCGCCGAGAACATCTTCATCAGCCATCGTGACCGCGGCCCCTTTGTGCGCTGGGGCAAGATGTACGAGGACGCCGAAGCCGTCCTGGCCAAACTGGACGTCGAGTTCGACGTACGCATGCCAGCACGCGGCCTTACGCTGGCTGCGCAGCAGGCAGTCGAAATTGCCAGGGCCATCTCGCTCGACGTACGCGTACTGATCATGGATGAGCCGACTGCGGCGCTCTCGGCCCACGAGGTGGCGCAGTTGTTCAAATTGGTGCGTGCGCTGCGCAACCAGGGCGTTGCCATCCTATTCATCGGGCACCGGTTGGAAGAAGTGCTAAAGGTTGCGGACCGTGTGAGTGTGTTGCGCGACGGAAAGCTGATTTCGTCCCAGCCCCGCAGCGAGGTCGCGTCCGAGACGGTTATCCGCGACATGGTGGGGCGCGAGATCGAGGACTTCTTCGCCAAGAGCGAGGCTGAGCGCGGCGAAGTGCTGATGTCTGTACGCGGCTTGAGCAAAGAAAACGCCTTTTACGACATTAACTTCGATGTTTATCACGGCGAGGTGTTGGGCCTTGCCGGACTGGTCGGCTCGCGCCGCACCGACATTGGCCTGGCCTTGTTCGGGGTCGAACAGGCCGACTCCGGGGAGATCATCCTCGAAGGAAAAGAGCAGACGATTCGGTCTCCTGAGCAGGCGCTCGCACTCGGCATCGCGTATGTGACGGAGGACCGCCGTCAGTACGGGTTGATCATGCCCATGTCGATCGCCTCCAACATCTCGTTACCGATGCTGCGCAGATATCTGACACGTATGGGGTTGATCAAACAAGGCGACGAAACCATCACCGCCGAAGAATACCGTCAGAGACTCTCAATCCACGCACCATCTGTCAAGGTTAAGGTTGAGAAGCTCTCCGGTGGCAACCAACAGAAAGTCATGTTGAGCACATGGCTCAACACCCAACCCAAACTGTTCATCATGGATGAACCGACGCGAGGCATTGACGTGGGGGCGAAGGCGGAGGTGCATCACATGATCAACGACCTGGCAGCGCAGGGGCTGGGAATCATACTCATATCGTCCGACCTGCCCGAGGTTTTGGCAATGAGTGACCGCATTCTCGTCATGCGCGAAGGTAGACGGATGGGCGTTTTCGACCGCGAAGAAGCCACCCAGGAGAACATCATGATGGCCGCCATGGGGCAGAATCAGGCAGCCCAGGAGATCCAGTCATGAACGCATTGAGACGTCGTTTTCGACCCCAGCAGATTCGAGAGTTGGTCCTTGTACTCATTATCGTCCTGGCTATCCTCCTCTTTGGCACGCAGATCGACAACTACTATAATGCGCGACTCTTCAACCGCGTCTCTACCAGCGTCGCCATTACTGCCGTGATAGCCGTCGGGCAAACGCTGGTTTTCCTGACGCGCAACTATGACCTTTCGGTTGGCTCGATCGCGGGCTTCACCGCCTATTTCGTCGGCACGCAGCTTGCCCGCAACAACGACATCCCGCCCATCGCTGCTGTCCTTATGGCCGTTGGCATTGGCGCTGTTATGGGGATGGTCAACGGCCTATTCGTCGCGTATGGTAGGATTCCGGCGGTTATCGTCACCCTTGCTACGCTGGCGCTCTATCGCACCATGCTGGTCGAGTACTCCGATGCGAAGACGGTTCTGGCAGCCGAGTTGCCGGAGTGGGTAATCGGGCTCCCCCGCACGAACATCTTCAGTATTGGCGAGTTGGACTTTCGCCTCATGGTTGGAGTGATGCTAATCGTCGTCGCCCTCTTCCAGTTGGTGCTCAAATATCTGCCCTACGGCCGCCGGCTGTACGCCATCGGTTCAAATCCCGAAGCCGCCCGCATTGCCGGTTTCCCATCGCAGCGTATCGTGTTCACCGCTTTTATGCTTAGCGGAGCGCTGTCTGGTTTGGCCGGGTTTATGCTCCTGACTCGCTTTGGCAACGTCACGGTCGTCGCCGGGATTGGCCTCGAATTGGCGTCGATAGCCGCGGTCGTCGTCGGCGGTGCGAGCACCGCCGGCGGCGCCGGCACGGTGATCGGCGCCTTGCTGGGCGCCACCCTGGTCGACCTCCTCGAGAACAGCCTGATCCGTTGGTTAGAGATCAGCGAGTTCTGGCGTGACGCCCTGTTGGGGATGCTTATCCTGCTGGCCGTTGCTACCGACGCCGTGATCATGAGCCGATTGCGTAGTCTTTGGGCACGAGGTGAGCTCCGGGTAGAATCGGAATCGGAAGTTGAAGCATATGGGAAACAGGAGGAAGGCAGCCATGTTGCGTAGTCCAGGATTCCTGCGAAAGGGTTGGGAGCGACTGAAAAGCTGGGAGGGCTTTTTGCTCGTTATTCTATTGGTGATCATCATCATCAATGGCCTCCAGGCACCAGTGTATCTCAGTATTGGGAATCAGATGAACTTGTTCATCCTGTACATTGAGAAGATCATCGTCGTTCTCGTGATGACCTTTATCATCATCAACGCGGAAATAGACCTCTCGGTCGCTTCGACGATGGGCCTGGCAGCCTGCACTCTCGGCTGGCTCCACGAGCGAGGAGTGCCGATAGGGGCGGCTCTTCTGGTTGGGCTGGCGCTGGGCCTGCTCGGCGGCGTGTTTAACGGTTTCTGGGTTGCATACGTCGGCCTGCCATCGCTGGTGGTCACGCTGGCCACGCTGATAGGCTATCGGGGACTGGCGCGCGTCTTTCTGGAAGACCGCTCGATAGGCTACTTCCCGGACTGGTTCGACGCCCTGGGGCAGAAACCTCTCATCGGCCCGTTTCCGCTGGCACTGATCATCTTCTTCGTGCTTCTCGCCATTGCTATCGTTCTCCTCCAGTACTCTGGCTTTGGGCGTTACGTCTACGTTATAGGGAACAACCGTGACGTGGCCCGTTTTTCGGGCGTGAAAGTGAAGCGGTTGAAGATGATCCTGTTCACCGCTTCGGGCACGATTTCCGCTCTGGCGGGACTGCTGTTTGCGGCCCGGCTGGGGGCAGTCCGAGGTGATATGGCGCAAGGTTTCGAACTGGACATCATCACTATGGTGGTGCTAGGCGGGGTAAGCATCTTCGGTGGTTCGGGATCAGTCTGGGGCGTTCTGTTATCCATCCTGATAGTTCTTAATCTGCGAAATGGGATGTCGCTGGCTCATCTTTCCGGCCATATGCAGACGGGCGTGATCGGCAGCCTGTTGATTCTCTCGGTGCTTGCCCCCAATCTGGTGACTAAGGTTCGCGCCGTCCTGAGTCGCCGTCGAAGTCGTCGTCCACAGGACACAATTACTTAGAGAAAAGGAGGTGTCGCATAAACAATCCAATACATACGCTCTGCGAGATTTGACTGTCAGACTGGATAGTCCCTAACGAACAAAGGAGTAGAAAAATGAAGACATATGTATGGCGAACCGTTGCGCTGTTGGCCATCCTGAGTATGCTGATGGCCGCATGTAAGCCAGCAACGCCGGAACCGACCGAGGAACCTGCGGCACCGACCCAGGCCCCCGTTGAGGTTCCAACCGAGGCACCGGAGCCTGAGCCCGCGGCCGGGCCGGTGGAGGCCACGCCAGGGCAGGAGGTGGACATGGTGCTGCTGCCCAAGTTCCTGGGCATCCTGGTGTTCGACCAGTCCTACGACGGTGCGCTGGAAGCGCACGAAGAACTTCAGAACCAAGGGGAGTTGCGGTTCCTCGGCCCCACGCCGGAGGACAGCGTCGCCGGGCAGATCGAGATCGTGACCACCGCCACCACCGAGGGCATGGACGCCGTCATGATCTCCAACAACGCCGGTGACCAGATCGCCCCTGCCGCCCAGGCCGCCCGCGATGCCGGGCTGGCGGTGGTTACCTGGGACTCGCCCATCCCGTCGGCTGAAGGCGAGCAGGTCTTCGTCGCCCAGGTGGACTTCGACGAGACCGGCCGGGTCATGGCCGACATGGCGCTGGACATCCTGGGTGAGGACGGCGGCAAGTTCGCCGTGCTGTCTGCCTCGCCCGACGCCGCCAACCAGAACGCCTGGATCGCCGCGCTGGAGGAAGTCCTCGAGACCGACCCCAAGTACGCCAACCTGGAGATGCTGGACATCGTGTACGGCTACGACCAGTCGGAGGACAGCTACAACCAGGCCCTGGCGCTGGTGGACAAGTATCCTGAGATGGAACTGATCATGGCGCCCACCACCGTCGGCATCGCCGCCGCCTCCAAGGCCATCCAGGACGAGGGGCTGTGCGACACGGTCAAGCTCAGCGGTCTGGGCCTGCCGGCCGAGATGGTGGCCTACACGCTCAACGGCTGTGCGCCGGAGTTCGCCCTGTGGAGCTTCGTCGACCTGGGCTACCTGACCTACTACACCACCTACCTGATAGCCACCGGCGCCATCGAGGGTGTGGAAGGCGAGACGTTCAACGCCGGTCGCATGGGCACCTACACCATCGAGAAAGACCCCACCCGCGACCAAGGCCTGCGCGTCCTGATGGGCCCCTTCAAGGTCTACGACAAGGACAACGTCGAGGAGGAGGCTGGACCGCAGGCTGAGGCCGGGGCCGGGCCGGTGAAGGCCACGCCGGGGCAGGAAGTGGACATGGTGCTGCTGCCCAAGTTCCTGGGCATCCTGGTGTTCGACCAGTCCCACAACGGCGCGCTGGAAGCGCACGAGGAACTCCAGAACCAGGGGGAGTTGCAGTTCCTTGGCCCCACGCCGGAGGACAGCGTCGCCGGGCAGATCGAGATCGTGACCACCGCCACCACCGAGGGCATGGACGCCATCATGATCTCCAACAACGCCGGTGACCAGATCGCCCCTGCCGCCCAGGCTGCCCGCGATGCCGGGCTGGCGGTGGTCACCTGGGACTCGCCCATCCCGTCGGCTGAAGGCGAGCAGGTCTTCGTCGCCCAGGTGGATTTCGACGAGACCGGCAAGGTCATGGCCGACATGGCGCTGGACATCCTGGGTGAGGACGGCGGCAAGTTCGCTGTGCTGTCCGCCTCGCCCGACGCCGCCAACCAGAACGCCTGGATCGCCGCGCTGGAGGAAGTCCTCGAGACCGACCCCAAGTACGCCAACCTGGAGATGCTGGACATCGTGTACGGCTACGACCAGTCGGAGGACAGCTACAACCAGGCCCTGGCGCTGGTGGACAAGTACCCCGACATGGAACTGATCATGGCGCCCACCACCGTCGGCATCGCCGCCGCCTCCAAGGCCATCCAGGACGAGGGGCTGTGCGACACGGTGAAGCTCAGCGGTCTGGGCCTGCCGGCCGAGATGGTCGCCTACACGCTCAACGACTGTGCGCCGGAGTTCGCCCTGTGGAGCTTCGTCGACCTGGGCTATCTGACCTACTACACCACCTACCTGATAGCCACCGGCGCCATCGAGGGTAAGGTAGGCGAGAGGTTCGAAGCCGGTCGCATGGGAACCTACACCATCGAGAAAGACCCCACCCGCGACGTAGGTCTCCGCGTCCTGATGGGACCCTTCACCGTCTACGACAAAGACAACGTCGAGGCAGCAGCCGAGTAGTAGTAGAGTAACAGCGACGTACTTGATACCCGCTGTTGGAAGACTGCGTTTCAGGTAACAGGCATTTCTGTGCCTGTTACCTGAAACGCGCCACAATACCGACCAGTGGGCCGATGTCTACCCAGCCTCACGTAACTCAGGGTGGGGGAGGGCAAAATCTATCTCCTGCCCGTTTCCTCGATCAGACACGGATGGAGGCACCAGGGTAATGATCGTGCGTCTGAAGGACAAGGTGGCCATTGTCACTGGGGCGGCGCGCGGGATCGGCCGGGCGATCGCTCTACGCTTTGGGCAAGAGGGAGCCAGGGTAGCCGTCGTAGACCTGCGTGAGAACGAAGGCCGCGAAACTGTTCGTCTCATTGAAACTGCTGGAGGCCAGGCGATGTTCGTTCGCACCGACGTATCTGACCAGGCTCAGGTGCAGGCCATGGTGGATGCGGTGGTGAAAGAGTGGAACACCGTAGACATTCTGGTCAACGACGCCGGGATTTGCCCATTTGAGGGCTTTCTGGAGATGAGCGAGGACCTGTGGAACCAGGTGCTTGACGTGAATCTGAAAGGCTACTTTCTGTGCTCCCAGGCAGTGGCCAAGGTGATGGTCGAGCAGGGGGTGAAGGGGCGCATCATCGCCGTCAGTTCCATCTCCTCAGAGTTCGGCGGCAGCATGCAGGCTCACTACTGCGCTTCAAAGGCGGGCATCAATCTACTGGTGAAATCCATGGCTATTTCATTGGGATCGCATGGCATCACCTGTAATGCCGTCCTGCCCGGCACAGTCGAGACTGACATCAACCGCGAGGCCCTGGCCGATCCGGCAGTGCGTGACCATTGGTCGAAGCGGGCACCCTTGGGCCGCCTGGGTCAGCCCGAGGACATTGCTGGCCCGGTTCTCTTTTTCGCCAGCGCCGACTCAGCCTGGTGTACTGGGGCAATGCTGGTCGTAGATGGCGGCACATCGGTCAATCTTCAGTAGTCTATACCCGTTGGGAGCATGGAGATAAGGGAAATGGCGACTTATAGCATCAAAGCGATCAAATACTGCGAGCAGTCCGTACCGAGTCCCCAGATGTTTTTTATGTCGCGCTGGGGCGAGTGGACGGTAGCGGACTTTTTCTTCTTTATTCTGCGTCGGGACGATGGCAAGGTTATGCTGATTGACGCCGGCGTCCGGGATGTGGACGAGATTCAACCCCTCGTTGTGGCTGGAGTGGGGCAAAAGGGACGCTTTCGAATGGATATGGAGACACAGAACATCCCCCTCCTGTTACGGAAAGAGGGGATTGACCCGGCCGATGTGGAATACGTCTTTATCACCCACCTTCATTACGACCACTGTTCAAACGCCAAGTTGTTCTCCAATGCCAAATTCGTCGTGTCGCGTACCGGCTGGCATCTTACGCTTGATCCCCCGCATCCTGCTCTGACCCCCGACATTCTCTTCCCGCGTGACATCCTGGCCTATTTCGCCAGTGAAGCCCGCGAGCGGCTGATCTTGGTGGATGATGAAGCGCCGGAGATTATCCCCGGCATTGGCGCTTTTTACGTTGGCGGGCACACGATGTGCAGCCAGGCGTTCACGGTGCAGACCAAAGAGGGCCTGGCTGTCTTTCCCGGCGATACTGTCTTTTACTATGAGAACCTGGAGAAAAACCATCCTATTGGCCTGGCGGTAGATATCAAGCAGTGTTTTCAGGCCATGGATCGAATCCGTGAGGTCGCTGACATTGTGGTCCCTCCGCATGATCCGGTCTTGCTCCAAAGGTTCCCTGATGGAGTAGTCGTCAGCGATTAAGGCAGCCGGTGATCAGCGTCTGGTATTCAGCAATCGGTGATTGTTAGTTGCAAAGGGAGGCAGAATATGCCTGAATTGGAAACGGCTCACGTCAACAACTGTACTGTCTACAATCTACCCGGTCGCGATTGGTATTATCTACTGGGCCCACAGAATAGTCAGGCCAAGAATCTGGTCTTTGGTCTGGCCGAGTTTCCCGGCGGAACGCTGGCTGCGGCTCATACCCATGAGGTTCAGGAAGAGATCATTTACATCCTCTCCGGCGAAGGGGACATCATTTCTGGAGGGAAGGAAGTCCGGTTGGAACCAGGCGTGGCGGTTTTCATTCCCCCCGGCCTCTTGCATCAAATCCGGACCGACGAGGGGGAGCCGCTCAAATTAGTGACTCTCTTCTCGCCCCCCGTGACTCCTGGCGCTTACGATCCGGGCAAAGACCAGTAAAGCGAACTATGGCATCCGATGCCGCTCTGATCGAGAAACTGGCAGCCATCGCCAACCTGCTGCGCCGTCACGTTATCAAAATGACGCACGCAGCCGGCTCCGGGCATCCCGGTGGCTCCCTGTCGGCGGCCGACATGGTGGCCGTGCTCTATTTTCACGAGTTGCGTGTTGATCCGCGCCGCCCCAACTGGCCTGACCGCGACCGGTTCATTATGTCCAAGGGACACGCCTGCCCCGTATGGTACGCCGCGTTGGCCGAACGGGGGTACTTCCCGGTGGAAGACCTGGTCAAGCTGCGCCACATCAGCAGCCACCTGCAGGGCCATCCCGACATGTGCAAGACCCCCGGTATTGATATGACGGCTGGCCCACTGGGCAACGGCCTGTCAGCCGGGTTGGGGATGGCGCTGGGCGCCCGTATCACAGGGCGCGATTTTCGCACCTACGTGATGGTAGGCGAGGGGGACCAGCAAGAGGGCTGCACCTGGGAAGCGGCAATGATGGGCGGTTTTCACAAATTGGGAAACCTGACCGTATTGATTGACTACAACCGCTCTCAAGTTGATGGTAAGTCCGATGATATCCTGTGTCTAGACCCCCTGGCCGACAAGTGGCGGGCCTGCTGCTGGGCCGTGCGCGAGATTGATGGTCACGATCTGGGCCCAATCCTCGACGCCCTGACCTGGGCGCGAGGCGTCACCGATGCGCCTACCGCCATCCTGGCCCACACCACCAAGGGCAAGGGCGTCTCTTTTATGGAGGATCGGCACGAATGGCATGGCAAGGCGCCCAATACGGAGCAGGCGATAGCGGCCCTGGCTGAACTGGGAGAGGTTTGGCAGCCATGACAGTCGCTCGACTCTATCAGGGATCTGATCGCCCACGCCGTGTCCTCCGCGAGGCCTTCGGCCAGGCTCTTGTAGAGCTAGGGACTGAGTTCCCTAATATGGTCGTCCTCGACGCTGACATTTCTAGCTCGCTCAAGACTGGGGCTTTTCGCCAACGCTTTCCCGACCGCCATATCAACTTCGGCGTTGCTGAGCAGGATATGATGATGGCGGCGGGGGGCTTGTCCACCACTGGTCTCATCCCACTGGCCTGCACTTACGCCACCTTCGCCACCATGCGCGCCTGCGAGCAGATTCGAAGCGTCATCTGCTACTCTCATCTCAACGTGAAAGTGACATGCTCTCATGGCGGGCTGGAAGTCGGCTGGGACGGACCGACCCACCAGGCTACTGAAGACGTGGCCATTATGCGGGCTATGCCCAATATGACCGTCGTCGTACCAGCCGACTCTGTCGCTGTGCCCCCTCTCCTCCGACAATTGGTGGCCCTCGACGGGCCGACCTACTTTCGTATGGGACGCAATCCGGTGCCTGTCATCTACGACGAGAGCCAGAGCTTTAACCTGGGCCAAGCCATCACCCTGCGCGAGGGAAGCGACCTGACGATTATCGCAATGGGCGTGATGGTGGCACTGGCTCTGGGTGCAGCCGACGCCCTCGCTGGTCAGAGCATTGGCGCCCGTGTCCTCGATATGCATACCGTTAAACCCCTGGACGGCGAGGCAATTGAGCGGGCCGTTCAGGAGACGGGCGCTATTGTCACCGCCGAAGACCACAACATTATGGGGGGGATGGGCAGCGCGGTGGCCGAGTATCTGGTGGAGCACAGGCCGGTGCCTATGGAACGAGTGGGCGTGCCCGACACCTTTGGCCGCTCTGGCGACCCGGCCGAGTTGTTCCCGATGTATGGCATGGCCGCGCCCGATATTATGACTGCTGCTCATCGAGTCCTGGCTCGAAAGAAGTCGACCAGGGGGCTGCCATGACAGATGAACTGGCTGGACGCACCGCTTTCGTCACCGGGGCGGCGCGGGGCATTGGTCTGGCTACTGCCCGCGCGCTGGCTCAGCGCGGCGCCGGCGTGGCGATGGTTGACATTGACCTAACTGCATTGGAGCCGGCCGCTCAGTCAATCGGGGACCGGGCGTTGATGGTCAAAGCTGACGTCAGCCGGCCGACCGATGTGCAGCGTGCCATTGATCTGACAACTGAACACTTCGGTGGCCTGGACATCTTGGTCAATAACGCTGGCCTCTGTCCCCTGTCTGACTTTGCTGACATCAAAGAGGCTGAGTGGGATCGGGTGCTGGCCATCAATCTCAAGGGGGCATTTCTCTGTTGCCAGGCGGCGATGCCACACCTCCGAAAGAGCGGGCGGCGGGGACGTATCGTCAACGTCGCCTCCGTGGCTGGACAGATGGGGGGCGTCTCAGTCGGCGCCCACTATGCTGCCTCCAAAGCGGGGTTGATTGGCCTCACCAAGTCGCTAGCCCGGTTGCTGGCTGCCGACAGCGTCACGGTCAATTGCCTGGCGCCCGGCACTACCGCCACCGACCTTACTGCCAATTGGTCGGAGGCAACAAAAGCGCGGGTGAGAGCTCAGATCCCTCTGGCGCGTTTCGCTCAACCAGAAGAAATTGCCGCGGCGGTTTGTTTCCTGGTTTCGGATCAAGCGGCTTTTATCACCGGTGCCACCCTCGACGTGAATGGCGGGCTCTACCTGCGATAGACGTAAGCCTTAATTACCAAAGGAGCCTCCTCCTTACTGGATGAGGACTGGTTATCTCCGGCCGCCGGCTGAGAGGTGCTGGCCCTATCCACTGTGCATCACCCAATCCGGAGGGACGCCACCCGGCTGCAAATTCAGATCCACGGGTGGTCTCCCTGGTTGTTTTCGCCGCATCCAGTCAAATCCTTAAAGGGGACCTACAGGCAGGTTGGAGAGTGTTTTATGGAACTCAGTCACGACAAACTGGCTGACATGTATTACCGCATGTGGCTCATTCGGTGCTTTGAAGAAAGCGCACGGTCGCTGTATCATCAAGATATGATACGGGGTACGACCCACGCCTATACCGGCGAAGAAGCAGTGGCCGTAGGCGCTTGCGCGGCACTCAACCGAGACGACTACGTCACCAGCACCCATCGCGGTCACGGTCACTGCCTGGCTAAGGGGGGCGACCCGCGAGCGATGATGGCTGAGTTGTTGGGCAAAGCCACCGGTTATTGCAAGGGCAAAGGCGGCTCAATGCACATCGCCGACCTCGACCTGGGCATCTTGGGGGCCAATGGCATCGTCGGCGGTGGTATTGGTATTGCTACCGGCGCGGCCTATTCTGCTGATCTGCGTGGCTCTGGACAGGTGGTCATTTGCTTTTTCGGCGACGGGGCCAGCAACCAGGGTGTCTTGATGGAGGCGGCTAATATGGCCGCCCTCTGGAAACTGCCCGTCATCTATTTGTGTGAGGAGAATCAATACGCCCAGTTCAGCCCCAGCAAACCCCTGATTGCCATCGAGCGCATCGCGCTGAAGGCCCAGGCTTTTGGACTGACTGGCGTCACAGTGGACGGCAACGACGTGCTGGCTGTATATGAAGCGGTGCGCCAGGCAGCCAAGCGGGCTCGCAGCGGCGATGGCCCGACGCTGTTGGTGGCCCAGACCTACCGGATCGAAGGCCATACCGTTGGCGACCCGCTTACCTATCGTCCCAAAGGCGAGGCCGACGAGTGGAGATCACCCGACCGGGACCCCATCAGCCGCTTTGGGCGTTATCTGACCGGAGAAGCAGACTTCTCACAAGATGAACTGGATACGCTCCGACAGAAGGCCCAGGCCGAGGTTGGCGAGGCGGTCACGTTCGCCATCAACAGTCCCGAGCCCGAAATCAATGCGCTTTGGGAAGATGTTTACGCCTGAACGGTAGAAATCACGAATAGTATAGAGAATATCATTGAGGTACTATGATAATCCGGCAATTGCGATATCGGGAAGCCCTCAACGAAGCCCTTCACGAAGAGATGGCCCGCGATCCGTCGGTCTGTGTGTTAGGTGAGGACGTGGGGTCTTATGGAAGCCCATTCCAGATCACCGGGGGCTTGTTTGACAGGTTTGGCGAGAAGCGGGTGCGCAACACGCCCATCTCCGAAGCAGGCTTTTGTGGGATCGCTGTAGGTGCGGCCATGACCGGCCTGCGCCCGGTGGTCGAAATCTTGTACATTGACTTTATCACCTTGGCCATGGATCAGATTATCAACCAGGCAGCCAAGGCCCGTTATGTGTTTGGTGGCAAGGCTCGTGTGCCTCTGGTCATCCGCACGCAGGGAGGTGGTGGGCGTGGCAATGCGGCCCAGCATTCCCAAAGCCTCGAAATGTGGTTTGTTCACATCCCTGGCCTGATTGTCATCCAGCCTTCCACCCCATACGATGCCAAGGGACTGCTCAAGTCGGCCATCCGGGACGACAACCCGGTAATCTTTATCGAGCACAAGTTGCTCTACAATACCACTGGCTCCGTACCCCAAGAGGAGTATCTCATCCCTATCGGCGTGGCTGACGTGAAGCGCGCTGGCGACGATGTGACTATCGTGGCCACCTCACGCATGGTTCTCTTTGCCCTGAACGCAGCCGCAGAACTGGCCCGACAGGGGATCGAGGCTGAAGTCATTGACCCCCGCACCCTCAAACCACTCGACGTCGCCACCATTGTCCGATCGGTGGAAAAGACGGGGCGGTTGGTTGTGGTCAACGAGGGACACCTGACAGGGGGGTTCACAGCCGAGGTGGTCGCCCGGGTGCAACGGGAAGCCTTCGACTGGCTGGACGCTCCCATTATGCAAGTGGCCACCGAGGATGTGCCCATACCATACAGTGGCCGCCTGGAGTTAGAGGCCATTCCCAACGAGCAAGACATCGTCAATGCCGTACTAGAAGTTGTCTACAGGGATTAGTGCCATGATGAGTTGCTGGTCTGATCGAGAGCCCCGGCGTTTCTAATTTTGCATTTCTAATTTTGCAAAGGAGGAAGACGATATGAAACGCGTAGGATTTCTGCTTAAAGTAAGAGAAGATAAGATCGAAGAGTACAAAGAACATCACAAATCTGTCTGGCCTGAAATGCTCGCTGCCCTCCGGCGAACAGGCTGGCACAACTACTCGCTGTTCATGCGCGAGGATGGTTTGCTCTTTGGCTACTTTGAGACCCCAGAGAGCTTCCAGGCCGCTTTGGCCGGCATGGCGAAAGAAGAAATCAACGCCAAGTGGCAAGAATTCATGGCCCCCTACTTTGAGGGGCTGGGCGGCGCCCACGCCGACGAGAGCATGGTAGAACTGGAAGAAGTCTTCCACCTGGATTGAAGTCGGCCTGGAGGTTTTTAACCCGGTTCAGCCCAATGTGCCGGGCCACGAGCCAGAGGACCTCAAGAATAAATTTGGCGATAGACTTTCTTTCTGGGGCGCCATTGACCAGCAAAACCTTCTCCCCTTCGGGACACCGGAGGAGATCGAGGCTGACGTGAAGGCGAAAATCGAAGTCCTGGGTCGCGGAGGCGGCTATATGGTAGCCCCAGCGCACATTATTCAGGCGGACACATCTATGGAAAACGTCGAGGCCTTCATCAACGCCGTCAAGAAGCACGGCGTGTATTCTTAAGTGCACGCGATCATCGTGGCCTTCGAGGAAGCCGGAGTATGGGATCGGGTGGCGGCCGGCGGTGCTCCGGTGGTTGAGGGCTCGAGGCGTCGCCGTGGAGGCGGTGAAGATAGTGCGGAAGGAGATAGGACCATGGGCAAACAACCCACAAACAAGCAGGTTCAAGATACCTACGCCTTGGCGAAAGAGCGATACGCCGTGCTCGGCGTGGACACCGACGAGGCGATAGACACCCTTGCCCAGATTCCCATCAGCCTGCACTGCTGGCAGGGCGACGACGTGGGAGGGTTTGAGTCGCCCGACACGGAGCTGGGGGGCGGCATCGCGGCCACGGGCAACTATCCTGGCAAGGCGCGCAACGCCGGTGAGTTGCGGCGCGACTTGGACAAGGCATACAGCCTGATCCCCGGCACCCACCGGCTGAACCTGCACGCCATCTACGCCGAGACCGGCGGCAAGAAGGTGGAGCGCGACGAACTGCTGCCGGAGCATTTCGCCTGCTGGACTGACTGGGCCAGGGAAAACAGGCATGGGATCGACTTCAATCCGACCTGCTTCTCCCACCCGCTAGCCGAAAGCGGTTTCACCCTGGCCAGCTACGACGAGGGAATCCGTCGGTTCTGGATCAATCACTGCATCGCCTGCCGCAAGATCGGCGAGCACTTCGGGCGGGAACTGGGCACGCCTTGCATAACCAACGTCTGGATTCCAGACGGCTTCAAGGACACGCCCGTAGACCGCAAGACGCCGCGCCTGCTGCTGAAGGACTCGCTGGATAAAATCTTTGCCGAAAAGATTGATCCCCGCTACCATCTTGATGCCGTGGAAAGCAAGCTGTTCGGCCTCGGTTCGGAGAGTTACGTCGTCGGCTCGCACGAATTCTACCTGGGCTACGCCGTCGCTAGCGACGTGCTGTTGTGCCTCGACAGCGGGCACTTCCACCCTACCGAGGTGATTTCGGACAAACTCTCTTCCGTCCTCACCTTCGTAGACGAGGTGCTGCTACACGTCAGCCGAGGGGTGCGCTGGGATAGCGATCACGTCGTGACGCTGACGGACGAACTGCAGGCCATTATGCAAGAGGTCGTGCGCGGCGATTTCCTGCATCGCGTGCACATTGGGCTGGACTACTTCGACGCCAGTATCAACCGCGTGGCGGCGTGGGTCATCGGTACCCGCAACGCGATGCGCGCTCTGCTGATGGCGCTGCTGGAGCCTCTCGACGATATGCGTGAACTGGAGGTGTCGGGGGATTATACCACGCGATTGGCGCTGCTCGAAGAATTGAAAGGCATGCCCTTTGGCGCGGTGTGGGATTACTTTTGCTTGCAGCAAGACGTTCCCGTGGGGATTAGTTTTCTGGATGAGATCCGCACTTATGAGGAGCGGGAACTTGCGAAGCGCGTCTAGGGGCCTATCCGAAGATTTCTGGAAGCGTGGGTTTGTCCGCGTTTTGCCACAGCAGACTGCGACGTCCGGCGAGTTTTCGGATAGGCCTCTAAGGCCAAGCGCCACAAACCGCTGTTACCTAACCGGAGATGGACTATGCGACAGAACGACATCCTCGTCCAGCTTGTTACCATGTCGAACAACCTGGGCGACCCGGCGCTCGACTACGTGATCCTGGGGGAGGGCAACACCTCGGCCCGCGCCGATGCCGATACCTTCTGGGTGAAGGCCAGCGGTACAGAGTTGCGCACTATTGGGGCCAGCGGCTTTGTGCGGGTGCGCTTCGACCGGGTGCTGGCCCTGCTGGGAACGGATGACCTCAGCGATGAAGACGTCAATGCGGGCCTGGAGGCGGCCAAGGTGGCCCCGGCCGTAACGGCTCACCCGTCGGTGGAGACGGTGCTGCACGCCCTGGCCTTGCAACTGGGGGACGTCAACTTCGTCGGGCACACTCACCCGACGGTCATCAATGCGCTCACCTGCTCGGCGGCTTTTGAGACAGCGGTTAGTGGTCGTCTCTTCCCCGACGAAATCGTCATTTGCGGCCCGGCGCCGGTCGTCGTCCCTTACACCGATCCCGGCGTGCCCCTGGCCTGCAAGGTACGCGATTTGATTAATCAATACATTGACGAGTATCACGAGGTCCCCAAAGTCGTCCTGATGCAGAATCATGGTTTCATCGCCCTGGGGCGTACCGCGCAGCAGGTGGAAAACATCACCGCGATGGCTGTCAAAGCGGCGCGTGTGTTGCTCGGCACCTACGCTCTGGGCGGCCCGCACTTTCTCACGCCCGAGGCTGTGGAACGCATCCACACCCGCCCCGACGAGTTGTATCGCCGCAGACTGATTGGCGAATAAGAAACCCGGTTTTTTCCGAAGAACCCGGTTTCTTGAAAACAAGGGAGGTGACAAATCAACCGGCGAGTTGCTAAATTGGAAGCGAAGTTAAATGATTTTGCCCCCGACGTCCGCGCCCAGGCCCTGGCAGAACTGGTCTCCCTGGCCCAACAGGACACTGTTCCGCTGGAGCCGGAAGCCGATGTGGCCAATATGCATTGCCACACTTTCTTCTCTTTCAACGCCTACGGTCATTCGCCCACTTCATTGGCATGGCTGGCAAAACGGCGCGGCTTTAGGCTGATGGGCGTCGTGGATTTCGACGTACTGGATAGCGTGGATGAGTTTCTCGACGTCTGCGAGGTTATCGGGGTGCGTGGCAGCGCGGGGATAGAAACCCGCGTTTACATTCCAGAATTTGCGACGCGCGAGATCAACTCCCCTGGCGAGCCGGGTGTCTCATACCACATGGGCATTGGCTTCACCTCCCGCTATGTCCCCCAATCCGTTAATCCTGCCGATCCGTGTTCTACCCCCGCCGGCATCCTGGCCGGTATGCGCCAGCGGGCTGCCCAGCGCAGCCGGGGTATGGTAGACCGTATCAACGCCTACCTGACCCCGGCCACGATTGACTACGAACGGGACGTGTTGCCGCTCACTCCGGCGGGGAACGCCACCGAACGCCACATGGTCGTGGCCTATATGCAGGCGGCAGAGCGCACTGTCCCCAACCTGCTTGAGTTTTGGTCTGCCAGACTGAACGTTGAGCCTGGTCAGATCACGGCGCTAATGGGCGCCCCCCCCAGGTTTCAGAATCTGATTCGCGCTAAATTGATGAAGCGCGGCGGTGTAGGGTATGTTCGGCCTGGTCCCGACACCTTCCCCTCCGTTGACGAGTTTCACAAACTGATCGTGGCGTGTGGTGCGCTGCCCTGTGCCGCCTGGTTGGACGGCACCTCTGCTGGCGAACAGGCGATCGAGGAACTGCTGGATCTCTTGGTCAGCAAGGGCGTGGTCGCTCTCAACATCATCCCCGACCGCAACTGGAACATCCCCGACCCGGAGACCCGCCGCCTGAAGGTGCGGAATCTGTACGCCGTCGTCCAGTTGGCTCAGGAATTGGCGCTGCCGCTGAACGTTGGGACAGAGATGAACAGTTTCGGACAGAAGTTAGTGGATGATTTCGACGCGCCGGAACTGGCCCCGGTACGCCAGGCGTTTATAGAGGGCGCATACTTCATTTATGGACATACCGTTCTTCAGCGCGCGCTGGGGCTGGGTTATCAGAGCGAATGGGCCCGGACCCACCTGCCATCCCGGCGCGAGCGCAACGGTTTCTACACCCGGATGGGGTACCAGGTGGTGCCGGGGAAGGCCAGTATAGCCCGGCTCAAGCAACTGGATCCGGCGATGTCGCCGGCCGAAGTGTTATCGAAGTTGGGCGGATAATCACGCACCAGGGCACAAGTCGCACTTCGCTCCGGCTGGATACTCTGGCCCACGTCCCAGAGGCACTGAATTCATTGATGACACTGAAAAAGGCCCACTGACAATGCGTAATAACTGAGAGAGGTCTACCGATGAATGCACTTAACCCGCTGAACCTGGGACTGGGATTGGGAAGTCTGCCGTTGCTTTCCGACGCTGAGACGCGCTCCATCTCTGCCGAGAACCCAAGGGGGGAAAAGGGCGGTGGAGCGAAGGCGCTGCCCGGTGAAGAGAGCCCGGCCTCTATGCTGGGGCCAGGCTGGAAAGTACGACCGTGTATCACGTTGGAGCCCAACACTACCACGACGCTGGCGGATGTTGAAGGGCCGGGTATCATCCAGCATACCTGGATCACGGTCAAGCCCGATGCCTACCGGGATACGGTGCTTCGCTTCTACTGGGATGCAGAGGAGAGGTCCTCTGTCGAGGTTCCGCTGGGCGACTTCTTCTGCAACGGGCACGGGTTGCGCTACGATGGGCTTCCCTGTCCCCGAGAGCGCGTCCCAAAAAACGTAGAGCAGGCTGGCAGCGACTACGTTGCGGCGGTGGTCGCGCCAGTGAGATATAGCACGGCCTGGGAATTATGACCAGGCCTCAATCTGGCTAAATGGAGAGAAGATCCTCATGTCCGATGCATTGACTGACTACCAGCGCGCTGACGCGCCGCTGCCCAAGCGCAACCGGCTCTGGCCCCTGTATGGGGCGGGCTTTGAGAACCTGGGACGCGATGGCCAACCGATTGACGTGCCGGTGCCGGAGTATGGCCCCGATGAATTGCTGGTGCGCCACGACGCCTGTGGCCATTGCTTTTCCGACGTCAAAGTCATCCGGGCGGGCGAGAAACACCCCCGTATCTACCGCGATATGCAAGCCGACCCGGTGGTGCTGGGACACGAAGTGAGCATGACCGTCGTCGGCGTGGGCGAGGACCTGCGCGGCCAGTACCACGTCGGCGACCGCTTCATCGTCCAGGCCGACATCTACGTTGACGGCCTGAACCTGGCCTACGGCTACGAGATCCAGGGAGGGCTCTCCCAGTACAATGTGGTTGACCAGCGGGTGCTCAACGGCGATGACGGCAACTATCTCATCCCCGTCCAACCCGGCACCGGCTACGCCGAGAGCGCCCTCACCGAGCCGTGGGCCTGCGTCATCGCCGCCTACCAACTAAAGTACCGCACCATGCTAAAGCCAGGTGGCACGACCTGGATCATCGGTACCCCCGCCGCATCACTCCCCTCCTCTCATAGGGGAGGGGCCGGGGGAGAGGTCAGGCTCCCCTCCCCGCCTCGGGGAGGGGCCGGGGGAGAGGTCTACACCATCAGCGCTGGCTTCGACGAGACCTCACATCCCAGCCGCCTGTTACTGACCAATGTTCCATCCGATTTTGCCAACTGGCTGAGGACGCGGGCAGAACCGTTGGGCGTGGAGGTCATCGAGGTGGACGACCTCGCCGCCCCGTTCCCTCCCCCCTCCCCTCGCAGGGGAGGGGCCGGGGGAGAGGTCAGCCTCCCCTCCCCTCACAGGGGAGGGGCCGGGGGAGAGGTCAGCCTCCCCTCCCCTCGCAGGGGAGGGGCCGGGGGAGAGGTCAGCCTCCCCTCCCCTCACAGGGGAGGGGCCGGGGGAGAGGTTAGCCTCCCCTCCCCTCGCAGGGGAGGGGCCGGGGGAGAGGTAGACGACATCGTCCTGCTGGGCGCTGATCCCGATCTCATTGAGGAGGTCAGCCCGCGCCTGGCCAAGTTTGGCGTCCTGGCCGTCATCGCCGACGCGCTGCTCTCGCGCAAAGTAAACGTTGACGTCGGGCGCGTGCATTACAATCGTTGGGTCTATGTCGGCGGCCCCGGCCCAGACGTCACCCGTGCTTACAGTGACGTGCCGGTTCGCTCCGCGCTCAAGCCGGGTGGGCGGGCCTGGTTCGTCGGCGCGGGCGGGCCGATGGGGCGCATGCACGTCCAGCGTGCCATCCAGGTCGCCGACGGCCCCTCGACCATCCTCTGCACCGACATCAGCGACCTGCGCCTGGATGACCTGCGTGCCAGCTTCGCCGCCGAGGCGGAGGCCAAGTCCATCGAATTTATCTGCCTCAACCCGATGAACGAAGAATACGCGGCAAGTATGGCCGTGCTGAAGGAGCAGGGCTTCGACGACATCGTCGTGCTGGCCCCGGTGCCCGCCGTCATCTCCGACGCGGCGACTTATCTAGCGCCCCGGGGCGTGATGAACATCTTCGCTGGCGTGGCGCGCGGCACGATGGCTCAGATTGACCTGAGCGACGTGTACCTGAAAGACGTGCGCATCATCGGACACTCCGCCTCGACGATTGACGACCTGCGACTGATGTTGCACCAGGCGGAGTCGGGCAGACTGTCGCCCAACCGGTCGGTGGCGGCGGTTGGCTCTCTCAGCGCCGCTCGAGACGGCTTGCGGGCGGTGAAAGACACCGTGTTCCCCGGCAAGATTGTCATCTACCCTCACATCAAGGACCTACCCCTCACTGCACTGCCAGACCTGAAAGACAAACTACCAAGCGTCTACGCCAGGCTGAAGGACGGGCGCGAGTGGACAGTGGAGGCCGAACAAGAATTCCTCCGCTTGATGCTGCCGTAGATGGAGAAACCGGGTTTTTTCCGAAAAACCTGGTTTCTTGCCCTGAAAAGCACGAGGTTATTATGGACAAAACGCTACAAAATCAAATCGCCATCGTCACCGGCGGCGCGCAGGGGCTCGGCGAGGCCATCTGCCACCGGCTGGCCCGCGAGGGGGCGCCCGTCGTCGTCGCTGATCTGAACCTGGAGGGCGCGGAGCGCGTTGCCGCCGACATCGTATCGCAGACCGATCGGCGCGCCATCGCCGTCCAGGTGGACGTGACCGACGAACCCCAGGTAGCGGCGATGGTGGATCGCGCCGTCCAGGAGTTTGGACGGCTCGACATCCTCGTGTCCAACGCCGGCATCCTTATCGCCGGGCCGATGGACGAGTTCCCGGCCGACAAGTGGCATGCCGTGATGGACGTCAACCTGTTCGGCTACTTTCTGTGCACCAAACATGCTGCCCGTGTGATGAAGGCCCAGCGCAGCGGTGTCATCATCCAGATCAACTCCAAGTCGGGCAAGAAAGGGAGTTACAAGAATTCGGCCTACGCCGCCTCCAAGTTTGGTGGCATTGGCCTGACCCAGAGCATTGCCCTCGAACTGGCTGAGTACGGTGTGCGCGTCAACAGCGTCTGTCCTGGCAACCTGCTCGATTCGCCGCTATGGGTGGATTCGCTCTACCAGCAATACGCCAAGAAGTGGGGCATCACCGAAGAGGAAGTACGTCAGAAGTATATTGACCAGGTGCCGGTGAAGCGCGGCTGCACCTACGAGGACGTGTGTAACGTCGTCGTCTTCCTGGCATCAGACCAGGCTGGCTACATGACCGGACAGGCGGTCAACGTGACCGGCGGCCAGGAGATGCGTTGAAGGGGAAAGCGCTCCTGAGGTAACCGTCCAGCGAAGCTGCGTCTCAGACCGCCAAGATCTTAACGCAAAGTCGCAGGGACGCAAGGAAAAAATACAGAACTCGGCAGAGGGAATCCGGTGCGCTGATCAGGGCACGGGGTCCTGGACCACGAAACAGACGAAAGGGCACGAAAAGCACGAAAGGCTTTCGTGTCTTTCGTCTTCTTTTGCGATTTTCGTGGTCCAAACGTCCCCCGCTCGTGGGTCATAACAACGGCAGGTCTGTCTTTCTGGGCCAGAATCGACCAGGCAAAGACGGTGGTCCCGCGGACATCCCGTGCATGTCACAGCGGGGATAACCGTATCAAAGATCAGCGTGAATCTGCGTCCTTAAGCTGTTGAGTGGCCCGGCGAGCTTGTTCGCCGGGCCGTTGGTTATCTGAGCGGAGTCGGCAAGGGTGCATTTCAGTTTGGGGGCGAGTTTCGTGCATGCCCTTCCAGCAAGCTCCTGAACGGGTCAAAACGTGCTCAAAACCTGCCAAGAATTTGCCTGAACGGCCAAAAATGCCCGTTTGACGCACCACTGGGACTCCTGGGGAAATCTGCCCCAGAACTGAAATGCACCCGTCGGCAACCGGGACTTGCGCCCGAAGCGAAATTGCACTATACTGAGATCGGTACTGATTGAGTTTGCGCGTGTTGGGCCATCAATACCCACAACTCTACAATTGAGCGGAAATCTGCCAGAAGATGCCTAAGAACAATGTCCACGAGTTGGTTATGAGCTTGTTCGAGCGTGCGCGGAAAAAACTGACGCCGGATGCGCGTAAGCGCTTTATCTTCCTTTTTACCCTTTTCAATACGATGTTTTGTTTCTTGTTTCTGTTATTGCTATGGAACACGCAGTTGATAGAAGACAACCACCAGTTGAGGAATTCCTTGCAGGCTAGTGAGGTTGTTGCGACCGAAGCAGCGATACAGATGGATAAACTCGAGGAGGAAATCGAGGAGCTTCTGCGTCCAAAGCCCACATCTACGATATCTCCGCCGACAGTAGCCCCAACATCTACCAATCCGCCTCCATTGATCCGCAGCGTCACCCCTAACACGGGGACAATCGCAACTGGCGCGATCACAGCCACCCTGGAAGGAAGCACATTTGCATCCGGGACCACGGTCGAATTGATTAAGGAAGGAGAGTCACCAATAGTCGGGGCGAATGTGAATTTGATCAGCCCGACGCAGATTACCTGCGTCCTGGACTTGACTGGCGCGACTATGGGAATGTGGAGCGTACGGGTGATCAACCCTGACCGGCAATCTGCCACTTTACCCGCCGCCTTCAGGGTGTGTCCAGGTCCCTGTCCATGTCTAGAGGGATACTACCGAAATGAGCCGCGCTTACCCTAAGAACCCCTTTTGTCTGGAACCCATCAGGCTGCCATCACAGTTCTTTGGTCGCAGGAGGGAAATTCAACGGACTCTCAGTTTTCTGCACCGGTTGCAATGTGTTTCTATCGTGGGACCAGCCAGAATCGGCAAGACATCCTTCTTGTCCCACGTTGCCCACCCACACGTCCGCGCGGAACGCAAGCTGGCTGAGGAACACGTCTTTGTCCACCTCAATAGCCACTCGCTGGCCGATCTTAGTGAAGGCGAATGCTACCTTCACATCCGCGAGGAGGCCCTTCGTCAGATCAAGGGCACGGTGGCATTAGATAAGGACGTCGGAATTCGACTGGAGAAAAGAGTCCGGGAAGATGGGTCGCAGACAGCATACTTTGGACTGCGGACTTTATGTCGAAGCGCTGGAGCCCTTGGACTGAAACTCGTCATGGTCTTAGACAATCTCGACGTGTTGAACCAAAACCATCTTTTAGGAGAAGACTTCTTCTCTGCCTTACGTTCACTCCACACCAATTATAAAGTTGCCTACCTCGTAGCATCTCAGTCACCAATAGATAAGCTCGAGCGGATTTGCCCTGATGGCTCTGGTTCGCCTTTCTTTAATATCTTCCAGCAAATACCTATTGGCCCATTCACGAACGAGGAGAGCCGCCGGCTGGTGGTTACGCTGTTAAACTTAGCCGGTGCTAAATTCCCAGAGTTGGTCATAGATTGCATCCTCGAACTGGGCCACAACGAACCACACCGGCTCCAACGAGCTGGATACCTCGCCTTTCAGATGTGGCAAGAGAATCAGGAAGATTTGCTCAAGGGGCAATGTGAGGGAATCAGACGACGATTTGAGGAAATAGTGACTTGACGGATGTTGGGAGGGTACGCCAACTATGATCGAAAACCCTTTCTTCCACCGCGGGCCCATCCGCGATCCGGCCTATTTCTACAACCGAAAGAGAGAGGTCAAGTGGACCCTGGAGATGCTGGGCAAAGGGCAGTGTGTCTCCATTACCGGTCCCCGCAAGATTGGCAAGACCTCGTTGCTCTTCTATGTCTCCCGGCCGGAGGTGATGCAGCAACATGGATTTGACCCGGCCCGTCATCTCTTTGTATATTTCAACTGCGAGGGCTTAGGGAGCCTAAAGCTGGAGGAGTTCTACGCTTTGATTCTGGAACAAGTAGCGGATCGAGCTTCTCAACAGGGATATCATCTCGCTAGTCCCGAACGCCCAATCTCTTACCTGGAGTTTGAACGCGTCCTCCGAAAGGCGTTCGATCAGGAATTGAAGCTGGCTTTGCTCCTGGACGAATTCGAGCTCCTGGGCCAAAATCGAGGTTTGGGCACGGAGTTTCTCTCTGGATTGCGAGCTCTGGCCACTAAATTCGACAGTGCTTATCTCACTGCCTCTCAACGTCAGATCGCCGCATTTACTGGACACCACTCCCCCTTCTTTAACATCTTCCGCCCATTGAAGCTGGGTCTTTTCGATGAACTAGAGAGTCGGGAACTAATTGAGGAATCCCTGACGAAAGCAAGAGCCATTTTTCCCCCGGAAGCTGTCAACGGCATCCTTGAGTTGGGCGGAGGGCATCCTTTCTTCCTGCAGGTGGCTGGCTACTGGGCATTGGAGCTGCAGACTACGAAGGGGGCCCCCCTGGAAAGCAAGGACTTCCACATCCTGGCCCAAACTGTGCGTGGTCAGGTCGAATCCCAGTATCTTCTCAATATTTCGGGGCAGTGCTGGATACAAAGGAATTTCTGACAATTTTCTCACTTCAATGAGACGAGCTTGTGCCATAATTAGGGCAATCGGTCTCTGGTGACTTACGAAAGACGCA
>Ga0307430_1000236_pt1 | contig 53515 bp, 38 predicted proteins | sample SalMarWE160130MG_FD_202159 | JGI IMG/M metagenome (GOLD analysis project Ga0307430, IMG submission 202159) | Salt marsh sediment microbial communities from the Plum Island Ecosystem LTER, Massachusetts, United States - WE1603-130 | ecosystem: Environmental > Aquatic > Marine > Intertidal zone >... | reverse complement strand
TGCGCACGAGCTCGTTCGGCGCCTCGTGGCTCTCGAGCGGGCCGGGGTCGACGTGGAGGCTGCCCTCGTAGGTGCGCTGCACGCGCACGCCCATCGCTTCGAGGATCTCGACCATCGTGTCGACGTCCTTGAGCCACGGGCAGTTGGTAATCGTGCTCGGCGTGTCCGCCATCAGCGACGCGGCCAGGATCGGCAGCACGGCGTTTTTGGAGCCGCTCGTTCGGACCTCGCCGCGAAGCGTCTCGCCGCCCCACATCAAGAATTTGTCCATCGGTCCCAGCGCCTCAACACTTTCGTCCAATCACCACGCGTTCGATCCTACCGTAGTCGCGCACCGTCTCCAGCTCCTCGAGTGCGCCGGTCGCCGCCATGAGCTCCTTGACGGCCGGCGCCTGCGTGTGGCCGACCTCCAGCAGCAGCCACCCGCCCGGCTTCAGATGGCCGGGGCTGCCGGCGACGAGCTCGCGGATCACGCGCAGGCCGTCCGGCCCGCCGTCGAGCGCCTCGCGCGGCTCGTGCAGGCGGATCTCCTCGGGCAGCTTGTCCCACTCGTCGTGCGAGACGTACGGCGGATTCGACACGATCAGGTCTGCGCCCGCCTCCGGCACGTACGGCTCGAACAGGTTGCCCTCGACGAACGTGACGCGGTCGGCCACGCGGTTTCGCTCGGCGTTGGCCCGCGCCATCTCGAGCGCGGCGGCCGACGCGTCGGACGCGATCACGCGGCAGCGCGTCGCCTCGTGCGCGATGGCCACGGCGACGCACCCGGAGCCGGTGCCGATCTCGTACACGAGCGGCTCGGCGGTGTCCTCAAGCGCCCGGAGCCGGTCGAGCGCTGCCTCGACCAGGTGCTCGGTCTCGGGCCGAGGAATAAGCACGCGCTCGTCGACGGCGAACGGCACGCCGTAGAACTCCGTCTCCCCGATCAGGTACTGGCACGGCACCCGCTGCCGGCGCTTGCGAAGAAGCTCGCGGAAGGGCTCGAGCTCGGCCTCGTGGAGGGGCCGCTCGAACTGGAGATACAGATCGAGCCGCGAGCAACCAAGGATGTGAGCCAGCAGGTGCTCGGCCTCGAGCCTCGCGCGCTCGACGCCGCCGTCGGCCAGGTAGCGCTCAGCCCGCCTGAGGATCTCGAGGAGTTGTCGCATTAGCCGTGTATGAGGCGAGTTCCGCCTCGAGCCGAGCCTCGGCGTCACGCATCACCAGCGCCTCGACCAGCTCGTCGAGGTCGCCATCCAAGGTATCGGCGAGGTTGTGGAGTGTCAAGCCGATTCTGTGATCGGTCACGCGGTTCTGGGGGAAGTTGTAGGTGCGGATCTTCTCGCTGCGGTCGCCGGAGCGGATCTGCGAGCGCCGCGCGGCGGCCCGCTCGGCGTCGAGGCGCTCCTGCTCCATGTCGTAGAGCTTGGCCCGGAGGTGCTTGAGCGCGCTTTCCTTGTTGCGGCGCTGGCTCTTCTCGTCCTGGCATTGCACGATGATGCCGGTCGGCAGGTGGGTGATGCGGACCGCGCTGTCCATGGTGTTGACGCTCTGGCCGCCGGGGCCCGACGAGCGGAACACGTCGATGCGCAGGTCCTTGTTGGCGAGCTGCACGTCGACCGGCTCGGCCTCGGGCAGCACGGCGACGCTGACGGCCGAGGTGTGGATCCGGCCGCCCGCCTCGGTTTTGGGTACGCGCTGGACGCGGTGCACGCCGCTCTCGTGGCGCAGCGTGCGGTAGACGTCGTCGCCCTCGACTGAGAAGGCGATCTCCTTGAGGCCGCCGAGGCCGGTCTCGCTCCTGGACAGCGTCGAGACCTTCCAGCCCTGCCGCTCGGCGAACCGGGCGTACATGCGGAACACCTCGGCCGCGAACAGCGCGGCTTCCTCGCCGCCGGTGCCGGCGCGAACCTCGACGATCGTGTTGCGGTTGTCCTCGGGGCGCGGCGGCACGACGAGCAGCGTGATCTCCTGCTCCTGGCGCGTGAGCTTCTCCTCGAGCTCTGCGAGCTCCTGCTCGGCGAGCTCGACGAGCTCGGGATCCTCCTGCTTGCCGTCGAGGATGGCGCGGTGCTCGTCGATGTCCTTGCGCGTGGCCTTGTACGCGTCGTACGCGCGCGCAAGCCGGCTCAGCACTGCGTGCTCCTTCGAAAGCTCAGCGAGCTTGGCCGGGTCACCAGTCGAGGCCGGATGGCTGAGCTTGGCCTCGATCGCTTCGAGCTGTTCGACGAGCCGGTCGAGCCTCTGGAATAGCGCCTTCTTCTCCATCTGAATAGACCCCTTCGGTCACGCAGCCCATCAGTTGGGCCTTGTGGCGGGAGCGGGCGACCTTGTCGCTCGGCGCGGCCCAAACCTGGGCCGCCCGACGTGTGGCGGCCGCCCCGGAGGGCGTCGGCCGCCCCGGAGGGCGGCTAGGACTCCTTGAGGCCGTACTTCTTGCGGAACCGCTCGACGCGGCCGGCGGTGTCGACGAACTTCTGCTTGCCGGTGTAGAACGGGTGGCACGCGGAGCAGATGCCGATCTCGATCCTGGCCACTGTGGAACGCGTCTTGATCACGTTACCGCAGGCGCACGTGATCGTCGCGTCAACATATTCTGGATGGATGCCCTTTTTCATCGGCTCTCCTGTTGTTTGCCGAGGTCTGCCCCGGCACACGCCGGGGCGAGCTAGGCGTATACACCCTGCGCGGCCCGAGGTCAAGGCCCGAAGCCGGCCGCGCTCGGACCAGCGGGCGGGCTAGACCTTGTCGATGTTCATCGTCATCAGGAACTCGGCGTTCGTCTTGGTCCTCTTGAGCCGCCCGATGATCAGCTCCATCGCCTCGACCGGGTTCATCGTCTGGAGCGCCTTGCGGAGCAGCCAGACGCGCTCCATCTCGTCGGGATGGTACAGGTTCTCCTCGCGCCGGGTGCCCGACTTCTCGAGGTCGATCGACGGGTAGACGCGCTTGTCGACGAGGCGGCGGTCCAGGTTGATCTCCATGTTGCCGGTGCCCTTGAACTCCTCGAAGATCACCTCGTCCATCCGGCTCCCGGTGTCGATGAGCGCCGTGGCGATGATGGTGAGCGAGCCGCCCTCCTCGATGTTGCGCGCGGCGCCGAAGAAGCGCTTCGGCTTGTGCAGCGCGTTCGAGTCGATGCCGCCCGACATGATCTTGCCGCTGTGGGGCATCACGGCGTTGTAGGCGCGCGCCAGCCGCGTGATCGAGTCGAGCAGGATCACCACGTCCTTCTTGTGCTCGACGAGGCGACGGGCCTTCTCGATGACCATCTCGGCCACCTGGATGTGCCGTTCGGGCGGCTCGTCGAACGTCGAGCTGATCACCTCGGCGTTGACCGAGCGCTCGAATTCGGTCACCTCCTCGGGCCGCTCGCAGATGAGCAGCACGATGACGAGGCACTCCGCATTGTTTTTCAGGATGCTCTTGGCGATCTTCTGCAGCAGCACGGTCTTGCCCGTGCGCGGCGCCGCCACGATCAGGCAGCGCTGCCCTTTGCCGAGCGGGCAGAGCAGGTCCATCACGCGCATCGAGATCTCGTCGGGCGTGATCTCGAGCCGCAGCCGCTCATCGGGAAACAGCGGGGTGAGGTTGCCGAAGAAGATCTTGTCCTTGGCCTTCTGCGGGTCCTCGAGGTTGATCGAGTCCACGTGCAGCAGGGCGAAGTAGCGCTCCTTCTCCTTCGGCGGCCGGATCTGGCCCGAGACCGTGTCGCCCGTCTGCAGGTCGAACTTGCGGATCTGCGACGGCGAGACGTAGATGTCCTCCGGGCACGGCAGGTAGTTGTAGTTGGGCGACCGCAGGAAGCCGAAGCCGTCGGGCAGGATCTCGAGCACCCCCTCGCCGTACATGGCACCGCTGCGTTCCATGTTGGCCTTGAGGATCTCGAAGATGAGCTGGTGCTTTTTCAGGTTGCCCATCCCCTTGATGTCGAGCTCCTTGCCGATCACCTGCAGGTCGGCTATCGGCATCTTCTGCAGCTCGACCAGGTTCATCGCGGGGCCCGTCGGCTCGGCTTTCTCGTCGGCCGTTTTCGTTGTTGGGCTCATGCTCCCTCCTTGCCGGGATCGGTCCCGGCATGTCTCTCGCGCAAGGCGGCCCACAGGTGCTCGACCTGCTCGCGGGTTGCCTCGCGTGCTCCGTTATTGTTGATGATGTAGTCCGCCTTCTGTTCTTTTTGTTCGAGCGGCAACTGATGCTTCAGCCGCATGCTGAAATCGTCCGCCATGCCGCCGCGCTCGACGAACCGGGCGAGCTGCGTCGCGCGGTCGGCGCTCACGACGATGATCACGTCATAGATGCGCGTCGCGCCGCCCTCGTAGAGCATCGAGACCTCGGCGATCGCCGCCGGCGCGCCGTTCGTCTTGCGTGCGGCGAACCAGCGGGCGATCCGCTCGCGCACGGCCGGGTACAGGATGCTCGTGAGCCTGGCGACGGTGTCTTTGTGCGCGAAGGCAACGGCCGCGAGCTTGGCGCGGTCGATCGCGCCGTCGTTGGTGCGTACGGCCTCGCCGAACGCCTCGCCGACGCGCCGGCGGACCTCGGGGTCCGTCGCGAGCAGCTCGTGCACGACGGCGTCGGCGTCGATCACGGGCGCGCCGAGCTCGGCGAACATCGCCGCCACGGTCGATTTGCCCGTGCAGAGCCCGCCGGTGAGGCCGACGTGGATCATGGCCGCCCCCGCTCCTGCGCGTAAAGGATGTCCCAGCGCGCCTTCGCCTCGAGCGCGCGGCTTTCGTTGCCGAGCAGCACGTAGACGCTCACCATGAGTCGCCACGCCTCGACGTTTCCCGGCCAGAGTTCCACAGCCAGCTCCAGTCCCTGAGCTGCGAGGTCGAGGTCTTCACGTTCGTCGTAGTTCATGTATCGTTGAAAAAGATCTCGGGCCAACGCGACGTTCGCGCGAGCCTCGTCGATATCAGCCTGGGAAATGACCGAGAACACCCGGTACGCGTACCCGAATTCGCCTTCGGCGCCGATCTCGGTCATGAAGCGGAAGTAGCCGCACTTGCTCGGGTCCCGGTCCATCCAGCTCGTGCCGATCTCGTCGAGTGTTCGGTCGGCGGCGGCCACGCAGTAGCGGGGTCCGTACACCCAGCCCTCCGAGTCCGGCCCGGCGAACATGCCGGGCTCGAGGACGAAACAGTCTGCGCCGTAGCGCACGCAGAAGGCGTGGAAGTCGCGTTCGCTGCGCGCATAGAAGCTCTCGAGGAACTGGTGCACCTTGTCGCGCATCGCGGCCGACTCGAACTTCGGCTGCAGCACGATCGGCCGGCCGGCGTGCGCGAAGATCGTCGGCTCGAGCGGGAACATCGCCAGCACGACCGCCTCGTCCGGCGTGTTCGCCTTGAGCCACTTGACGAGCTCGGCCGAGGCCCCATACGGGAACGACCGCCCGTACCAGCGCACGATCTTGACGTAGTGCAGGTTCTCGTACAGGTCGTAGTCGCGCGCCGGCACGTAGAGCCTGTAGCGCTCGTCCACCGTGCCGAAGAACATCCGCTGACCCATGTCGGCGCTGACCACGATCAACACGATGGGCGCGGCCAGCACGAGTGGCCAGCGTCCGCGTGCCGTGGCGAGCACCGCGCCCACGCCGAGCCCGACGAGCACCGCCAGGAAAAAGATCAGGAACACGTGCATCCTGACGAACAGCACGTAGAGCCCGAGCCACGCGAGGACCATCGTGACCGGCAAGCTCACCGCGCCGACGGAGCGCCGCACGAGCTTCGCCGCGACAATGCACGCGCCCGCCAGCGCGCTGAGCACAAACATCGGCGTGAAGTCGCCGGCCGGGACGCGGCCGCCGTGCCTTGTCGTGGCCGAGTGAAGGGCCGGCGTCCACAGGATCCGCGCGTCGTAGCTGAGGTGCTCGGGATCCTCGGGCTTGACCGTCAGGTGCCGGAGCTTGGCGAAGAACAGGGCGCGGAAGTGCCCGTACCTCGGGCCCGCAGGCAGCAGCGAGGCAGCAACAAGCGTGCCGATGAGCGCTGCCGCCAGCACCGCCTTCGTTGCCGGTGCCGGCAGCTTCGCCCGCGTCTCGATGAGCCGCCAGGCCATCAGGCCGTAGCCGAGCAGCATCGCGTACGAGAAAACGAACGCGTGCGCCCGCAAGTACGGAACGGCAACGCCCACCGCGAGCCCGGCTGCGATCGTGGGCGCCAGGTGCACGAGGTGGGCGGCCCACGCGCGCCTGAGCAGGCAGCGCACGGCGCAGTAGGCGACGACCACGAGCAGGTAGAGTTGCGTGAGGTCCCACGTCGCGAGCGCCACGGCCAGGACGCCCGCGGCAACACCCGACGGCGCGAGCCGCTTCGTGCGCAGGCCCGTGTCGAACAGCCAGAAGTGCGCGAAGATCAGCGGGAGCGCGAAGTTCTCTCGCGAGAACTCAAGCCCCGTCGAGCGCACCATGGCGGTGTAGGCGCACGCAAGCGGCAGCGACGCAAGCGCGGCCGCCAGGCCGCTCCGCGTTCGCCCTCGCACGAGGAAGAACAGCGGCACCAGGCCGAGGCAGTACCACGCCGCGTCGAACCGGCGCACGAACCGCTGGAAGCTCACGGCCCGCACGCCGAGCCCGTTGTAGAGCCAGGCGGCCACGAGGCCCTTGCCGACCGACAGCTCGCGCCCGACACGGAGGCCCTCGGGCATTTGCGCGCGCTCGTCGAGGCGCGGGATACGGCCCGTCTGCTGATACGTCTCGGCGTAGTGGAACAGCAGCGCGCTCTCGAGCGTGTACGGGAGCTCATCGGCGCCCGACGGCTTGGTGCCCGTCTCGATGGTCGAGCAAATCGACCATCGCAGCCCGACGCCGAGCGCGTAGATGAGCCCGAGCGCGACGATCGTTGCGACCGTGCTCAGTGCCCTACTGTGGTGCCAATGACGCGGCCGCATTGCCGAGCTCACACCTCGCCCCACGTCCGGCCGGAGGTCACGTCCACTTTGAGCGGGACGCGCAGGTCCATGACGGACTCCATCTCGCCGACCACGAGCTTGCGGGCGGCGTCCTCTTCGTCTTCTGGAATTTCAAAGATCAGCTCGTCATGTATCTGGAGAATCATCCGCGTTCGCAGCCGCGCCTCGCCAAGGCGCTGCTCGATGCGGATCATGGCGATCTTGATCATGTCGGCCGCCGAGCCCTGGATCGGTGCGTTGATGGCGATCCGGCGTCCCAGCGCCCGTGTCTGGTTGCTCGCGCTCTTGAGTTCGGGCACGTAGCGCCGCCGTTTCCAGATCGTCTCGACGTAGCCGTCCTTCTCGCCGGCGGCGACGGTCTCGTCCATGTATCGCCGGACGCGCTTGTAGCGCTCGTAGTAGGCGTCGATGAACGCCTGCGCCTCGCCCATGGCCACGTCGAGGAACTGCGACAACCCGAACGCCTGCTGGCCGTAGATGATGCCGAAGTTCACGGCCTTGGCGCGGTGGCGCATCTCGGGTGTCACGTCCCCCAGGTCGACCTCGTAGATGAGCGAGGCCGTCACCGCGTGAATATCCTCGTCCCGCCGGAAGGCATCGATCATCGCCTCCTCGCGGGCGAGGTGGGCGAAGATCCTGAGCTCGATCTGCGAGTAGTCGGCCGCGAGCAGCCGCCAGCCCGGCTCGCCCGGCACGAACGCCTCGCGGATCCGGCGCCCTTCGTCGGTGCGCACCGGGATATTCTGCAAGTTCGGGTTCGAGCTCGACAGCCGGCCCGTCGCCGTGATCGTCTGGTTGAACGACGTATGAATGCGGCCCGTTCTCGGGTTGACCAGCGCGGGCAGCGCGTCGACGTACGTCGATTTGAGCTTTGCTAGTTGCCGGTAGTTGAGCAACTCCCGGGGCAGCGGATGAAGCTGGGCCAGCTTCTCGAGCACCTCCACGTTGGTGGAGGGACCGGTCTTGGTGCGTTTCTGGACCGGTAGCCCGAGTTTATCAAACAGGATGACCGAAAGCTGCTTCGGCGAGTTGAGGTTGAATGACTCCTGGGCCAACTCATACACCGTCCGGGCCGCCGCGTCAAGCCTTTTCTGAAACTCGGCCGAGAGCTCGGCCAGCAGCCCGGTCTCGACCGCGACGCCGCGCGTTTCCATCTCGGCGAGCACGCGCACGAGCGGCATCTCGATTTCACCAAAAAGCTTGAGCAGCGCCGTCTCGCGCAGCCGCGTCTCCAGGGGCGTCTTGAGCCGCAGCGTCACGTCGGCGTCCTCGCACGCGTACGGCGCCACCTGGTCGAGCGGCACGTCGCGCATGCTGCGCTGCTTCTTGCCCGACCCGATCAGCTCGGTGATCGGGATTTTCTTGAGCCCGAGGTACTCGATCGCCAGCTCGTCGAGCTTGTAGCGCACGCGGGCCGGGTTGACTAGGTAGGCGGCCACCATCGTGTCGAACGCCACGGTGCCGAGCTCGACGCCTGCGCCGCGCAGCACCTCGAGGTCGTACTTGATGTTGTGCCCCACCAGGCGCCGGTTCGGGTCGCTCAGGATCGGGCCGAGCGCGTCGAGCACGGCCGCCGGCTCGAGCGCGCCGTTGAGCGGCACGTAGAACGCCTGCTGCGGCGCGAAGGCGACGCTGATCCCGACCAGCTCCGCCCTGAACGCGTCGGTCGAGGTCGTCTCGACGTCGACGGCGAGCTCCTCGGTCGCTTCGAGCTGCTTGACCAGCTCGGCGAGCGCCTTCGTCGTGTTGACCAGCCGGTAGTCGACCTCGCCGGCGTCGGTCCGGGCGACGAGCTCGTCGCGGAGCTGGTGGAACTCGAGCCGCGCGTAGAGCCCGCTCAGGCGCTCGACGTTCGGCTCGGCCAGCGTCGCCTCGTCGAGGTCGAACTCGAGCGGCACGTCGGTCTTGATCGTCACCAGCTCCTTGGAAAGGCGGGCCGTCTCAGCGTCGTGGCGCAGGTTCTGCTGTCGTTTTGTGCCGGCGACCTCGTCGGCGTGGGCGAGCACCTCGTCGAGGCTGCCGAACTGCTGCACGAGCGCGGTGGCCGTCTTCTCGCCGATGCCGGCGACGCCGGGCACGTTGTCCGAGGTGTCACCGGCCAGGCCGAGCACGTCGGTCACATGCTCGGGCGCGACGCCGAAGCGTTCGGCGACCTCGCTCGGGCCGAGCACGGCGTTGTCCTTGTGCGCGTACAGAGCGCGGACCTTGTCGCTGACAAGCTGGAGCATGTCTTTGTCGGCGCTGACGATGTAGACCTCGAGGCCGGCCGCCTCGGCGCGGCGCGCCAGGGTGCCGATCACGTCGTCGGCCTCGTACCCGTCGATCTCGAGGACCGGGATGCGCATCGCCTCGAGCAGCTCCTTGATGACCGGCATTTGCACGACCAGGTCCTCGGGCATCGGCTTGCGCGTGATCTTGTAGGCGGCGAACCGCTCGCTGCGGAACGTGGGGCCCTTGGGGTCGAAGACGGCCACGAGCCGCTCGGGGCCGAAGTCGTCGATCAACTTGCGCAGCGTGCGCACGAAGCCGAACACGGCGTTCGTCGGGAAGCCCTCGGCGTTCGAGAGCCGCTGGATCGCGTAGAAGGCGCGATACGCGTGCGAGGCACCGTCGAGCAGGAACAGCCGTTCCGCCATGGGTGGCTGGTTCTCCTCGTTGTGGGGACCGGTATGGATACCCTCCGGCCGCGCACCCGCACGGCTCAGCGAACCGGAGGAATGTGACGGGACTTGTCGCCGGGAACTATCGGATGATGGCCCGCCGGGCGCCCCCCCGTAGGGGGCGCCCGACGGGCGAATCTACGCGTCAAATGAGGGAACCGGCCTACCTGCTGCCGCCGGTCGTGATGCTCTGCCCCTCGGCTTCGGCTGCCTCGAGCTCCCTCTGATACCGCGCGAGGTAGCGCGCCCGCTGCTCGGTGAGCTGGCGTTCCCGCTTGATGCGGGTACCGCGCGAGGTGATCAGGTCGGCGCTGACGAAGATCATCAGGTTGACCTTCTTGTCGATTTCATACGAGCCCCGGAACAGCCGGCCCAGAAGCGGGATGCTGCCGAGAACCGGCACGCGATCCTCGACCGTCGTCGTGTCGCCCTGGATGATGCCGCCCAGCACGAGTGTCTCGCCGTCGTTGATGTAGACGGTCGTCGTGACGGTGCGCGCCTGGAACACCGGCTGATTCAGCGGAATCATCTGGCTGCCGTAGTTGATCCACCTGATGAGCTTGCTCACCTCGGGCAGCAGCACGAGAGTGATCACCTCGCCGTCGCTCGAGACGGTTGGGGTCACGCTGAGCAGGATGCCCACGTTGCGCGTCTCGAACGTGCTCGGTGTGGCAAAGAACAACTGGGCGCCTGTAAGCTGGGCCTCGTACGCAACGACCTCCTCGATCGACTCGGTCTCGTACTCGGTCGGGTAGCGGATCTCCTCGCGGACCGAGATGAGCGCCTGCTGGCCGCTGACGGTGGTCACGCGCGGCGCCGAGAGCAGCTCGGTGGTCGTTGTCTTGTCCAGCGCGTACCAGACGAGGCTGAACTCAGGACGGGTCAGGATGCCGCTGATTCTGAGCAGCGCGTCGCTCCCGGTCCCGGTGAGGTCACCCAAGTCCGAGAACGCGTCGTCGCTGATCGTGCCGATCAGCGTGCCGGGGTTGGAGAGCAACTCGATCCGCTCGCGGCTCGCCAGCGGCATCGTGCCCAAGTTGCGGCCCTCGTTGCGCGTCCAGCGCAATGCGTCGGTCATGCCGAGGCGGAACGCGTTCTCGAAGCCGTGATGCATTTCGATGTGGGCGAACCGCGCCTCGACCTCGACCTGCATCGGCGGCCGGTCCCAGATCCTGATCAGCTCGCGAATTAGCACCATGTTCGTCGGGGTGTTGGTCACGATCAGGGTGGCCGTCGGCTGGTGGTAGACGATGTCGCTGTGATCTGGCCACGTGACCCCGGCGGCGTTTTGGAGCCATTCCTTGATCGTCTGCGGCTGCCCAACTCCGGCGCCGCCGTCCTCGCCGAAGCCGCTATCGCCATACGCGCTTCCGCCGAAGCTGCCGAAGCCGCCGTCCTCGCCCTCGGTGAATCCGGGTTGGGCGGCGGCCGAGGTGCCGACACCGCTCGTGGACAGCCGGAAGATCTCCGTCTCGAGATCTTCGGGCAGCACGTAGTCGATCGGGATGATGAGGATCGCGAAGTCCTCGACGACGTACTTGAGGTTCTTGAAGCGCAGCACGTACTTGAGCACGTCCTTGAGCGGGACGTTCGTCAGATGGAGCGAGATCGTGCTCTGCTGCGGGGGCGCGTATACGCCTGTTCCAATAGATGGCGCGGTGGTCGGTCCGGTGCGGAACCGCTCAGGGCTGAGCCGCCCCCCAGGCATCTCTTCGGGGTAGGCTGGGCCTCTGGGCGCCGTGCCGCCAGGGGAAGCCGCTGCAGCGCGCGCCGCTGGCCCTATGCTGCCTTGTGGCGCGAATTCTCCGAGGCCGGGCTCCTCACTCGGGATTGTGATCGGCTCCTCTCCAAGAAAACCGCCTTCCTCAGGGTACGGCTCGAGGGGGCCGGGCGTCGTCGTCACGCCCCCGGCCTGCAATACGACCGGGTCGATCACGATGTTCACGTCCGCCTCACGCGAGAGGAACCGGATGACTTCCTTCAGCTCGGCCTCTTCGAAATCGACCTTGGGGATGATTGTCTCGAGCTTCCTGAGGATGACCTCGCGCGCCTTCGACACGGGCTCCGGCTCGGGCGGTCCGATCGGGCCGACCTCGACGCGCGGCGCACGTGGCCGGTCGATCCACGCGTTCTGCACCTGCTCGAGCATGTCCTTGCGGATCGCCTCGCGGAACGAGCGCTTGTGCAAGTACTTTTGGTACTTGACGCGGTCGAGCCAACGAGTCACCTCGATGTTGTAGGGCTCTATCTCCCGAGCGCTCAGCAGCAGGTCCTCGGCTATCTCGTAGTCCTTCTTGCGGTACGCGCGAATCGCTTCCGCCAGAAGCTGCGTATCGTCGAGCTGGTCAAGCAGCGGTGTTCCTGCGACTTGTTCCTGTTCGGTCTGGGTGTCGATTGGCCCCGCGTGGCTCAGCTCGGCGGCCGTGGCGCGGAAGCTCTCCACCTCCATCACGTCCCGGTCGCTGGAATCGGTGAACCGGGCCAGGAAGTCGTCCGCCTGGATCAGCGCCTCGTCGTATTTCTCCGCCTTGAGCAGATCGTAGACGTATGCTTTTTGCACCTCTCTGAGGTGCTCGAGGGCCTCCTCGTCGTCCGGGACCAGCCGGACAGCCTCTTTCAGCCTAGCCACCGCCAGGTCGTAGTCCCCGCTGGCTAGCGCAGCATCCGCTTCCCGCTTCGCCGTCTCAGCGCCCATCTGGGCCTCGAGCGCCTTCTCGGTCTCGACACTCTCGGCGATCTCCTCCGCGGTCAGCTCTGCTTCCTCGAGCATCTCGTCTCCGCCTACGTCGATGCCCTCCAGCTCCTCAATAGGCTCGGCGGGTTCCCCGCTTACGACCTCCTCGATTTCTCCTTGGCCGTAGACGGGGAAAAGGACGCAGGACAGGGACAAGACAAGCGCAAGCACAGCAAGCCTTCGCAACGTCTTTCCCATGGTAGCGTGTTCTCCTTTCACCCCGGGTGTGACAGCAATCCCTCAATCGCCCAGTAACGTAGAATGTATCCTCCAGGTTGTCCTAACGCAACCGATTTCTGTTCTTCGCCCACCTTTCCAGGCGCGGCAAGGCCGGGCGCTGTTCATCTCAGTAACGTCCAGGCTCCCAGGACTCGGACTCGCGCCTCAGCGTGTCTACAACTTGCCTGGGGCCCAGTCCGCTGGTCGCCAGATGGAAGATCTCGGTGACAAGGCCGCCCTGATCAACCCAGTCTATAGGCACGATCACGACCGCGTAGTCCTCGACGATGTACTTGAGCCCCTTGAAACGCAGGACGTACTTGAGCACTTCCTTCAGGGGCACGTTCTTGAGGTGGATGGTGACCAGGTCGCTCCGCACGGGCCCCGGCGGCCCGGCGGGCAGATCGGCCTCCGCGCCCTCGAATGCCGGTTCGGCCTCCCCGAGACCGGCCTTGGTTTCCTCCAGAGCTTCGGCGATCTCCTCGGCTGGCTGGTCCGAGACCAGGAGCGCCAGGGCAGACGCGTCCAGGACGATGTTGATGTCAGCCTCCCGCGCGAGGAAGTCGAGGACCTCCTTGACCGAGGCCTTGTCGAACTTGACCTCCGGGATTCGTGTCCCGAGCTTCTCTCTGACCTTGTCGGCCTGCGTGATGCCGAGTTTCTCCTCGATGGTCTTGAGCAGCGCCTCGGCGCGGCTGTCGTCCGGATCGAGCCGCAGCGCTGCCTTCAAGAGCGTGTGGGCCAACTCGAGCGTGCCGTCCGCGTGGGCTTGCACGCCCTCGTCGTAGTAGTGCGCGGCGAGCTGTTTGACGTCGTCGGAGGAGATGGTCTCTTTGGCGACACCGGGCGAGTCGTTCCCCTCGGCGTCGGCAGCGGGTGTCGTCGCCCCGGCCGGCACGACCAGGAGGAGGGCCGGCAGGACGACGGCGAGAGCGAGGATCATCTGTTTCATGGTTCTGCCTCCTTTGCTCTCTGCGGCGCGCTCGCTAGTAGAGCGTGTAGATCTCCCCCTCGCTGCCCTCCAGGATCACCTTGCCATCCCGCATCTCGACGACGTCGAACCGTTCACGGTTGGCTCGAATCACGTCGCCGACCGTCAGCCCCGTGAAACGCTTGCCGCTGTCGCGGCCGCGCGTGACCTCGAGGTCAACGAATGTTTCGTTGGTCGTGCCCCACTTGCCTTTCTCGAGCTTGATGGCGCGCTGGCTGCGCCGTTGAATCGATAGGATGTAGACGTCCTCGTACCAGTCCGGGATGCCGCCCCTGCCCTTGCGGAGCACGCTCGTTTTCCCGAGCGGGAACAGGTGGTAGCCGCGCAGGTGGCCGCCGAGCTTGACGAACGCCGTGTCGCTGCCGCGGCCGTAGTTCATCTGTAGGACCCAGTAGTCGGGATCGATCTTGTCGGCGTCCCCGCCGGGGTTAACGGTGTAGCCTCTGAAGCGGATGTCGACTCGCTTCCGATAGCTGTTTGTGAGGCGGAACGGGCTCGGGATCGATTTCGGGTCGCCGGGATCGGAGCCGCCCAGGTACTCCTTGAGGCTGCTGAACCCGTCCTTGTCCGGGTCTTCGTGGGCGTCGGCCTTGTAGCGGTTGACCACGTCGTAGCGGTCTTCCCAGTCGTTGGGCATGCCGTCCTTGTCGTCGTCGTTCATGCGCCAGCGGCCGCAGTTGGGGCAGCGCAGGACCTTCTCCGGCATGATCCAGCCGCAATACTCGCACGCCGCCTCGCCCGCCCGCGGGTTGATCTCGTCGGGGTCGGTCGCGAAGCCGCTGGCGACGAAGCCGGACGGGATGCCGCCTTCCTTGAATTCGCGGTTCAGCTCGGCGATCTGCACGTCGAGCGTCTCCGCCTTCGGCTTCCAGATGCCAGGGGTCCGACGCGCCGAGTCCGACGGGCTGCGGCTCCCGATGAGCGCCGCTGCAGCCGTGACTACAAGCACGATGACGAAAATACCGAACAGCACCTTGTCGCCGTACTGGATGAGCTTCTTTTTCAGGTCGTCCGCCATCTACCGTCACCTTGATGTGATGCGTGTGAGTTCCAGGGTGATGCGTTCTTCTCGATCGCCGATCAGGCGTGCGCCGGTGCGTGTGATTTCCACGACGAGGTACGAGCGTCCCTCGATCACGAAACGCATGCCGGGGTAGGCGCGCGCGCGCTTGGTCGGGTCGTCGGCGGCCGCGAAGACGCCGTAGCGCTCCGGCTCGCGCACGGGCGTGCTGCGCGGCAGCACGAGGGCGTCCCCCTCGGGCCGTCTCAGGATCAGGCTGTAGTTCGGCTCACCTCGCCGCCCGATGTCGGTTCGAAGCTCCTTGAGGCGGTAGCCCCGGAACGTCGAGCCGAGCGGCAGGATGGTGGTCCGGGTGTCGTTGCCCCAGTTGAGTTGGATCTCGGTCTGGCCGCTGCGGCACTTGGCGTAGCCGCGGAACAGCACGTCGATGAGCTCGCGCTCGATGGCCACCAGCCGGATCTCGGCCGGCACCGAGATCGGGTCGTCCGGGTCCGACCCGGCCTTGTACTCCTCAATATTCGTGAAGTTGTCGCCGTCGCCGTCGAGGTGCCCGTCGGCCATGTCCGGGTTCGTCACCGTGTGGCGTTGCTCGAACGCGTCGTCCATGCCGTCGAAGTCGCGGTCGTCCTGCGGCGCGCCGCACTTCGGGCACCATTTTTCGTCGTCGGGCACGATGTAGGTGCACTCGGGGTCGAGGCACACGTGCTCGCCCGGGCGCGGGCGGTACTCGTCGGGGTCGGTGGCGATGTCGACCGAGAGATCGGGGAACACGCGCTCGAGCTCAAAGCCGCCGCGGTGTCCTGCGCCGAGCTCGAAGCCCGCGTGCGCCGACAGCGTGGGCGTCTCGTTGCGTTGCGGCCCGTCGTGCCAGAACGAGACGACAGCGGCGGCGCACACGGCGAGCACCGCGCCGAACAACAGCTTGTCGGCATGCCAGAGCCAGCGCTTTGTTCTGTCAGCTCCCATTGTGGGTCACCGTCCTTCTGGTCGGGCGCGCTCCACGTGCTTCGTACGGCCGCCTTGGGCCGCTAGTGGCCGACGTTCGAGGTGTTCCTCGTCCTCCCGCCGCCTGTCGGCTCGCTTTCTTCCTTCGGCTTCCCGAGGTCCTCGATCTTGCCCGTGATCTCCTCGTCGAAGTCGACCATGGTGATGGTCAGCGTCACGGTTAAGACGTTGTAGTTCGGCTCGCGGCCGATGCTTGGCCCTGCCTCGCTGCGGGTCGTCCGGCGCGGCGACTCCGCCGACGTGGCCTTGGTTGTGCTGGTGCTCGGGTACAACCGGATCTCTTCGGGGTAGGCGGGGCCGCCCGGCCCGCGCCGGGATGTGCCGCCGCTGCTCCCGGTGGTGGTGGCGGCGAGCGCGGCCACCTTGCGGTCCGTGGCGTTGTACGAGAGCTCCTCGACGACCAGGTAGTTGCGCGGGAAGAGGCCGTGGCCGCTGATTGGCTCCTTGTCGGCTTCGACCAGGTCTTCGAGGAACTTGGCAAGGGCCGGGTACTTGCACGTAAACGAAACACCGACGCGGTACTTGCTGTAGAGCTTGCCGCCGTCGGCCGGCCCGAGCCACGTGAGCGAGTCGATCGACTGGACGCCGTTGTGGATCAGCAGCAGGATGATGTCGCGCGTGATCGAACGCTGCTTGAGCATCTCGAATGTGACCTCGACGGGCGGCGCGTCGTTGGCGAGCTCGGGGAAGCCGAGGTTCTCGACCTGGGCGGCCAGCAGCACCTCCTTGTCCGCCGCGAAGGCGCGGATCTGGCGCTGCAGTTGCTGCAGGTTGCCCAAGAAGAGGGTGGGCTGGCGGGGCGACTCGGTCTCGTCGTAGGCGCCCCGGTCCCACCAGGTCAACAGCAGCTTCTTGAGGTCGGCGTACTCGGTTTCCGCCTTCTCATGCTCGCCCTCGACGGCGGCGAGGTGTTCTTGGGTCGGCTTCTCTCTCTTGAGACTGTCGATCTCCTCGAGCGTGTCGCGGTTCTTGGCACTCACCTCGCTTCGGCGGGCGACCTGGCCGAGGGTCCAGACCAGCACGGCGATAAACACGACAGCCAGCACGCCGAGCACGGCGATGAAGGCGATATTTTTCCTGAGCACCATGGATGTGTCTCCCTGGTTCAGAAATCGATGGCGATGTCCAGTCCGGCCTCGAACACGAACGCAACCAGCTTCTCTTTGTACTTCTCGCTGCCTTCAATCGGCTGGTGCTTGATCGGCCTGACTTCGCTGAAGTACTTGTTTCCTTCGAGCTTGAGCCGGAGGTGTTCGACCTGGCTGGCGAGCACGAGCTCGGGGTCCGGCCCGCTCCTGGCGATCTTGAGGTAGCCCTCGAGCAACACCTTCTGCTTCTCGGTATCCTTGCTCGAGCGCCTCGAGGACGAGGTCCTGCTACTGCTTCGGCTGACGCGTCCCCCGGTCTTGTACCCTGGGGGCTCGGCCAGGTCCTCGATGCTGACCCTGCCCCGCGGCACATTTCCGTAGGCGCTGTCGTAGAAGGTCGTCGCGCCTTGGCCTCCGAGCTGGATCCGCGTCAGCCACGCGTAGTCGGGCTTCTCGTGCTTGATCGTCTCGATGAAGTCGACCCAGTAGAGGCGCGCGGCGCGGACCTTGCTGATCTCGTCGAGACGGCTCTCGATCGCGTTGAGCTTCTTCTGCTCGCGGCCGATGTCCTGCGCCAGGCTGCTCCAGGACTTGCGCTGCCTGGTCAGGTCGGCCAGGCGGCCGCCGGCGCGCTGCGCGTCGCCGCGCGCTTTGAGACCGAGCAGCGCCACCGCGGCGATCAGGCACGCGGCGGCCCCGACGATGAACACCTTCTTCTTCGAGAGCTCGCGCTGGTAAGCGATCGCCTTCGGCAGCAGGTTCGTCTCGATGATGCCGCGGCCGGCGGCGCGCAGCCCCAGGCCCACCACGTCGCCGAGCAAGCAGCGCTGCACTTTGAGCGCCTCGGCGTCCACGCCCGGCGAGACGTCGATCTTGGCCAGCGGCGACAGCGGCGTCACGTCGACGCGCAGCTTGTCGGCAAGGAACGCCGCGAGGCCCTTGATAAACGACACCCCGCCCGAGAGCAGCACGCGCTGCACGGGCGCGCCGTGCGCCTGGGTCCGATGGTAGCCGATCGAGCGCCGGACCTCGGCCAGCAGCCGGTTGACCACCTTGGTGACCGCCTCCGAGGCGCGGCGCACCTGCTCGTCGCTGCCTGCCGCCTCGGCCTCGCCGACCCGGGCGAGCCGCTGGAGCTTGCCGGCCTCGTCGGTCGAGATCTGAAGCTCCTTGGCGATCGCCTCGGTGACGTTGTCGCCGCCGATCGGGATGGCTCGGGACCACAGGTTGATGCCCTCGGCGATGATGAGGCTCGTTGTCTTGGCGCCCAGGTCGATGAGCGCCGTCGTGGCATCGAACGGGCCCTCGTTGTAGATCATGGCGTTGTAGAGGGCGAGCGAGGCGACGTCGACCGCCTCGACCTCGATGTGCTGGCGGCGGATCGCCTCGACGAGGCCCGAGACGATCTCGGTCTTGATCGCCACGAGCACGATGTCGATCTCATCGCCCGAGGCGTCGCCGATCACCTGGTGGTCCCACTCGACCTCGTCGATCGGGAACGGCACCTGCTGCTGCGCCTCGTAGCGGACGATCTGGGCGATCTTGGTCTCCTCGACGGCCGGCAGCTTGACGAACCGGACGAACACCGACTGGCCCGACAACGACAGATACACCGTCTTGGGCTTGAGCTTCCGCTCGTCGAGCATGAACCGGATCGTCTGGGCCACGATCCGGTTGCGCTCATCGAGCGCCGTGTCGGGCGGGACGCCCAGGCTGACGACGGCGAAGTCGTCGAGCTGCGGCGGGCCCTGCTCGTCGGCCGACATGACGGCCATCTTGAGCGAGTCCGAGCCGATGTCGAAGCAAACGGATGACTTGCGCATGGCTCCTCAGTTGTTGCGGGGTTGGTGCCTCTGTTCGAGTCGACGGCGATATCCGGGCACGGACCACCACCCGAGGCGTGCGCGCGCCGGCGAGCACACCGCTGGCGTCTCGATCAGGGTGCGGCTGCGTCCCCCACGGGCGCCACGGCACCGCCGTGTGCGAATCGTGGGGTCGAGCCACAAAGTGGGATGGGGTTGGCCTGGCCCGCGTCGATCAGCGGGGTCCATGGTTCCGTGCCTCGCCTTGTCCGTCTCTTTATGATTCGGTATGACGGCTATTTATAAGGACGCGGCAGGCGGTTCGCGGCACAGGAACCGGGCCTCTCCTCAACTGTCCGCCGCGGCATGGACCGCGACGACCTGCCCCCTCCACAGAGCCAGGCATTATTATGTAGCACCTGGGTGGGGCAGTGTCAAACCGATTTTTTTCGCCGTCCCGGGGTCCCCGGGGGCTCAACCTGCCGGTCAGGGGGCCGCCCACGCGGGCGGCCCCATAACCTCACGGCCTATGCTCAACGCCAGGTGGGCCTCCGGCATGCCGAATGGCCCGCCGCCTGGCGCTAGTACTCAGAAAGCCACCTGGTCGAGAGGACATTCACGGTTGGCTCACCGAGCAGGTTAAACGTGCGGCGGACGGTGGCTTCGAGCTTGCGCTGGGCTACCGAGTTGCCCTGCCGGTCGACGGCCTCGGCCAGGACGGTGACCCGGAAGTTCTGCGACCGCACGGTGATCAGGCCGGCGACGTCGGCGAGCGCTTTCTCGCGGTCCCAGGAATTCAACGTCGCGCTCGGCCCAGGGATGATGAACTGGCCGAGCTCGCCGACGCTCTCGAAGCGCTGGTCGAGGGTCACGTAGTCGACGATCCTCTGGGCAAGCGTCTCGTCCACGCCCTTAAGGCCCATGAGGATTTCCTTCGGCGCCGTGTTGATGTTAATCAGCCCGAAGCACTCGTGGTAGAAGAGCGAGGCCGTGAACGTGTCGTAGAGGTTGAGCCAGCAAGGCTCTTCATGCACGGTGTCCCAAGTAACCCCATCGCCCGTCATGTCGATCGTCGTCCACGGCTGGCCCGTGTAGACCAGACCCAGGTGGCCGACGGACCCGACCGGCCCGTCATAGATGGCAAAGAGGTCCGACAGACGGGCGTTTGAATCCATGTCGCCTGTCGCACCCGGATTGCAGGCGCTCGGGTCATTCCAGTCACCCGGCGTCCCAGGCGCCTCAATCCAGCCGCCGAGCTGTCGCGGGTCGTCCTTCTGGGCAGTCTCGGGACCTACCGCGGATCCGATGCCCCCGCCCGTTGTCTCGATGACGTGGTTGTTCTGGACCCTTATGAGCGTGATCGGATCACCCTCGAGACGCAGGTTGGCTGGGAAGGCCACGGCCTCGCCGATGTCCGCGGGGCGTTCGTTGCCCAGGGGGAAGACCACATACTCCTTCCGCGGCACGTCATCCGAGTCGACATACCGGACGACCCCGCTCCTGTCCCGGAGGACGAGGTAGCCGGCGGTGTTCCCACTTCTCGCGGGGACCGTGAGGACACCGCTCGTGAACTTAACGGCGGCTCCATCCGAGCGTTGCCAGTAGGCCGTCACCCTGACCTCCGCCGGAACATCGTAGGGGTTGATGAGCTCGATGAACTCGCCGTGGTCGGAAACTGTGGCCGTGTACTGGCCCCTCCAGTCGTTGATAGTGTAGGGTTCTGGGTCCGTCTCGATTTCGTTGATGTACGCGGTGTTCTTCTCGATCCCGTATCGCGTGCTCCCGGGCCCGTCTATCGTCGATGGGTCGCTGTCCTCGTCGAGGAAGTCCTTGATATTGACGCCGAGTTGCCAGAGGTCGAACCCGGCAGGCAACCGGCCTTCGTCGAGGAGCTGCTGCATGGTCACCCAAATCGAAGTCTGGCCACCGGTTGACTGGGCGTACAGGTTGAGGGGCAGCTGCTCCGACCAGAACACGGTCCCGCCTATGACGAACCTGGTGCGGAGCTGCGTCAGGGAGTCCAGGGTGATGTAGTCGCGGATGGCGTTGAGGACCATGCGCCTCTCACCGGCGCTGGCGAAGTCCACGTCCATCAGGACCGTCGAGAGGTCGAGGAACTTGATGTCGTCGCCCTTGATGTTATTGAGGTCGTGCTCGGCGGGTTCCTCGACGGCGTCGTTCGCCTCGTCAACAGCACCGTTGAGATTATCGTCGCACTTGACGAAGCCGATCCCGTCAAGGGAGGGGGAATCATCGCCGACGTCACCGGGCTCGTTGCCCTGGCGCCTGTTCATGATCTTGGGGACCCAGTCCGTGATGTCGTCGGGCAAGCTTGGCTGCATGGCCTCGATCGCAGTGAGGATTGCCTGGAGGCTGACCTCGGCGGGCGAAACGCCCTCGGCCTGAACGTCGTCGACGTTGCCGACGACGTTGACGTTCGCCTTGGCGTTCTCACACGTGACGATGGCGGCCCAGCGGCCGATGATGCGGTCGCCGTCGTGGACGACGTGCCAGCGCGCATCCAGGTAATCATTGTCTGCATGTGTCGGGTCGTCGGGATCGTAATCGTCGAGGTCGCACAGGTTTTTGTCGTTGTCGTTCGGATCGGAGTAGGCGAGCAACACATCGCTCATGTCGTTGGGCGGCGCGCTAAACGTGTCCCACGCGTGGAGGCCCCAGATGTCGTAGTTCGTGTCGTAGAGGAGGCTGCCGCCTGCGTCGGGGATGTCGCTCTCGATCAGGGCGATGGCCCATTCGAGGCCGCCCTGGGCGATCGACTCGGCGCTGCGCGCGAAGCGGGCCGCCTCGGTGCCGTGCTGCTCGATCTCCTCGCTCGTGTAGAAGGACACGGCCAGGATGGCCATCAGGACGAGGATGGCGAGCGCAATCAGCAGCGCGACGCCACGCTCGTCGCGCAAGGGCGCGGAAAAATAGGGACAGGCACCCATTTTTCGCCGCGGGCCGTTCGCACCGGTTTCGCCTGTTCTGGGAAAACAGGTGCCTGTCCCTATTTTCCCAGGTGTTGTGGCAGTCTTCATTGTCTGTTTGCCTTTTCTCATCCGGTTGCCTGTGTGGTTTCTTACCTGTATGAGCCTCCGGGCCGGATGATGTGTGCCGCGCCGGTGCCGGCGGGCACGGGTATAATTCCGGTTATTATTCCGAGGTGTTCATGAACACGACGGTCGTGAAGGTTTTGTCTTTGTCCGTGTTCGTCGGCTCGTTCGGGTCGGCGACCACCAGCATGATCCGCACCGCCTGCGGCAGGTCGGCGCTGCTTGTCCACCGGTGCGTGCTGCCGTCTTCCCAGTCCCACTCGCCGCTCCAGTACTCGAACGTAAGCGAGCGGACCTGGACGCCGAGCACATCGCTCCCGCCTCCAAGGTCCGAGTCCGGGACCAATGTGCTCCACTGCTCCTCATCTGTGTCGTCGAGGCAGTAGCGCATCAGCTCGCCAGGGTTCTCATCATCAGGGTCGGTGTCTTGGACCCAATAGGCGATGACGCACAGGTCCTGCTTGGCCTCCGACGAGTGCATCTCGGTCGCGGCGACGAACTTGACCTTGTCATAATAGACATAGGGCTCGCCCTCGTCGTTCTCGCCCTCCTTGTAGGCGCCTGTTGTGTGCTCGTCGTCCCATCCCTGGAAACGCGCTCCGCCGAATTCGGGTGCGTTGGCGTGCGGGTCGACGATGGCCTGGCGCATTTCGGAGACGATCAGGTCGAGGGCCTCGCGGCCGGCGACGAACTGGCGTGTGCGGGCGTCGGCCCACAGCCAGGTGCGCGTCGACGTATGGAACATGGTGAAGAGGGCCGCGCCCATGATGGCCAGGATCGTCATCGCCATGAGCATTTCGAGGAGCGTGAATCCTCCTTCGCTCTTCGAGCTACGGAGGACGTGTCCTCCTTCGCGCTTCGAGCTACGGAGGACGTGTCCTCCTTCGCTCGTCGAGCTACGGAGGACGTGTCCTCCTTCGCGCTTCGAGCTACGGAGGACGTGTCCTCCTTCGCGCGGGGCGCTTTGGAGGACGTGGCCTCCTACGGGGCGGGCGTTGTGGCTGGTGCCGTGTGCTGTGTTCATGATCGCCTCTCGGCTCTCGGGTTCTCGCCTGTTACATCTGCGGTCGGATGTAGGTGACAAACGTGATCGTATTCTGCCGTCGGCGGCCCTCGTCGCTGTACGCCCGCGGCCAGCGGATGGTGACGGTGACCTGCATCAGCCCTGGAAAGCCGCTGATCGCGCCCCCGTTTTGCGTCAGGACCTTGCCGAAGTCGAGCGCCACCTCGAACCGCGAGTAGGTGTGCTGCTCGTTCAGGCCGGGCGGGTGGGCGTCCGGATCGTTCTCTGGATGCTCCAACTGCTTGACGATCTGCTCGCCGGAGCCGTAGCCGTCCCCCTTGCTAGGAACCACGGTGGCATCGAACGTGTAGTTGTTGCCGGCGCGGTCCTTGTACACTCCCCAGTCAAGTGCCTTCAGCGCCTTGTCGGTGGTGAAGCCCGCCTCGATGTCGTCGTGGTGGAGGCGGACCTGGTCGATGACGTACTGGCCCAGGAGCATGGCCGCGGTGCGATCAGTTGTCCGGGCGGTTGCGTCGATGGCCACCGGGAAAAGGGCGAGAATGCCGACGATGCCGACGCCGATGATCCCGAGGGACGCGACGACCTCGATGAGCGTCATGCCCGCCTTTGCTCTTCGACCTTCGGCGGGCGAGCCCTTCTTGCTGTGTATCGTTCTCATCGCTTCTGTCCTCTATCTGTCAGTGTGTCGTATCGCGCGGCCTAGTCGACCTTGGTGCGGCCCGTGACCGCCTCGACCGTGATGGTGCGCCCCTTCTCGGTCTCCACGTCGTGGACCTTGAACGTGTCGGCGTCCAGTGTGCTCCCGGTCCGCTTGAACCGGATGCCGTCGCTGTCCGTTGGCGGCATGTTGCCGCCGCTCTTGTCGCCGAACTCGACGCCGGGCGGCAGCTCGTAGTACTTGCCGAGGGTGAGGGGGTCGCCTGACTTGGTGTCTTTGTAGTAGACGCGGAGCCTGTCGCGTTCGGGCTCGTCGCGTGGCTCGAACTGGACGCCGTAGATAGCGCGCCGGGTCACGGCGGCCCGGCGGGCGAGGTCGAGGTGCTTCTGGATCAGGCGCCCGGCCGACTCGAGGCGTCGGCCGCGGCCGAACTGGTTGAAGCCGACGATGGCGACGCCGAACAGAACGCCCATCACGGCGAGCACGGCGAGCATCTCGATCAGCGTGAATCCTGCTTCGCGCTTCGCGCTTCGCAGGACGAGTCCTCTTTCGCGCTTCGCGCTTCGGAGCCCGTGCCCGCCCACGCCCTGCGAGCTCCGGCGGACAAGCCCTCGGCGTGTCCTTGGTCGGCCGGCTCGATGTCTTCGCGCGTTCATGGGCTCACCTCGTTCTCGTTACTTGTTGATGACGTTGTCGCGGTTGATCTCTTTGCCGTCTTTCTTTACCTTCTTCCACTTGTCGCGGCGATCCTTGTAGCTGTCTCCGCTTGAGCCGATGGTGCTCATGTCCTCGGTGCCTTCTTCGTCCGAGCCCTTCGACCAGATGTCCCACTTGTTGATGTTGAAGATCGGCTTGTTCGTGGTGCTATTCTTGGGCTCGGGATCGTAGAACTCGAAGTAGAGCGGGTTGCCCCAGCCGTCGACGAAGCAGTACGGGCAGTCTTCGTTGCCCTCGTCGAGGTGCTTCTCGATCCTGATCTCGACGTAGGCGCCGTTCCAGAGCTTGTTGTCACGGACCTCCTTGGAGCTCTTGTCGCCGTGCGTGCCGTCCGGCTCGCCTTCGTAGTCCAGGCCGAGGAGCCAGAGGCGGGCGTACTCCTGGCGGTCCTCGACCGAGTCGGGGATCTCCTGGCCCGGCGCCGTCACGTCACTGTTGTCGTAGGGCACGTGGCCGAAATCGGTTTTGAACATCTCGAGGCCCGAGTCGATGGCGTCGATCAGGGCGAGCGTGCTGTGTTTCTTCGCGCGCTCGAGGATCGACTCGACGGCGGGGTAGGTGATCCCGGCCAGGATGCCGATAATGGCGATCACGACGAGCAGCTCGACGAGCGTGAAGCCTCCTTCGCGCTTCGCGCTTCGGAGCCCAAGCCCTCTTTGGTTCTGCGAGCTACGGCGGGCAAGGCCGGCCGCCGCGCCGGATCGTCCCTCCTTCGCCCTCCGGGCTACGGTGGGCGTGCTGGGATGGTTCGGTGTCCGTTTCATGGGCCCTCTCCTCGATCAGTCGTACGAGAAATTCGTGATGTTGTCGCGGTTCTCTTCTTTGTCCGGGTCCTGGTACTCGGTTCCATAGGTCAGGCGGTCCGGGCCGCGCGAGACCAGGTCGAACGAGTCTACGTTGACCTCCGGGTCGAAGTCGTTCAGCCGGTCCTTGGCGACGTAGTGGATCGGATAGTCCCACGCATCGACGATTTCGGGGATGTTGTCCTTCGATCTGACCAGGTCGTCGAAGTCCTTCCCATGCCACCTCCAGAACTCGATTCCGACGTGCTTCAGCTCGCCTTCCTTGAATTCCATGTACGGGCTCTTGCGCGGCAGACGCGCGAGCTCGTCGTCGTCGATCGCGAGCTTCGAGCTGCCCGGGCTCACCGTGGCCGTGAACATGCCGTTGAGGAAGAACCAGAGCGTTTCAGACGGCATGGTGAGTTCGTCGATGTGGTGTGCGTCGTGGAATGACCAGTTGCTGGTCCAGCCGCCTTTCACCCGCGCGTCCGGCGGGTAGTCGCCCCAGTCGCCGTGATACATGTTGATGCCGAGCGAGAGCCGCTGCAGCAGGGCCCGGGTGTCGGCGATCGCCGCCCTGCGGGCCGCGAAGACGATGAGGCCGACGACGAGGGCCGCGAGGATGGCGATGATGGCGATGACGGCAATCAGCTCGACGAGCGTGAAGCCGCGGACGTACAGGCGTGCGCCTTCGCGCTTCGCGCTTCGGAGCCCGTGCCCGCCTTCGCTCTTCGAGCTACGGCGGGCAAGCCCTCGCTGGCGCGGAACCCTTCGGCGGGCAAAACCCATTGTGCCTCGTGGGCCGCGGACGGCCCCCACGCAGCCCCGCAGCCGGGGCACAGACCGACACCTACGGTGTGAGAGAAGCGATTCCATCTCTTCCGTCCTTTCGTGGCCGCAGCCGGAGCGAGGCAGCCGCGGCCCGTTCCGTTAGACTTGGCCTTCGGCCCCGCTCATGCCCTGGATCAGCGAGATCAGCGGGAGGAAGAGCGCGATCACGATGAAGCCCACGATGAAGGCAAGCGTCACGATCAGGATCGGCTCGATGATCGAGGTGATGCTCGCGACCGCCGTGTCGACGTCGCCGTCGTAGACATCGGCGACCTTCATGAGCATCTCGGGCAACTGGCCGGTCTCCTCGCCGACCTCGATCATCGAGATCACCATGGGCAGGAACACCTTCGTGTCGCGCAGCGGCCCCGCGATCGACTCGCCCTCGCGGATCGAGTCGTGCACGTTGCCGACCGCCTTGCTGATGACCTCGTTCCCGCTGGTCTCGCGCACGATGTTGAGCGCCTGCAGGATCGGGACACCCGAGGTGATCAAGGTGCCCAGCGTCCGACTGAAGCGCGCCACGGCGCTCTTGCGGACAAGCACCCCGAACACCGGCAGGTTCAGCTTCATGGTGTCCAAACCCATCTTGCCCTTCTCGGTGGCCTTAATGAGACGGAAGAGAATGTAGATCCCGACGGGGATCAAGGGGATGATCCCGACAAAGGGGAAGTGGGTGTAATACAGGTGGCTTGTGATTGCTGTACTGATATCGATCAAAAGGCTTGTGATCGTTGGGAGCTCCTGGCCGAGGTTCTCGAAGATGCCCCGGAACCTCGGGATCACGTAGGTCATCAAGAAAAACAGCACGGCGATGGCGACGGTGATCACAACCGCCGGGTAGATCATGGCGCCCCGGACCTTCTGCTTGAGCCGCTGGCTCGAGCACACCGCCGGCCTCGCCCGCCTTGACCATGTTGACGAACAGCTTGTTGAACAACTTCGGGTAGCTCGCGAGCGCCTCGGAGAACGTGCTCCCGCTCTCGACGGCCGAGGCCATGCCGATCAGGGCGTCCTTGAGCGGCCCGACCTTCTGCTGCTCCTCGAGCACGTGCAGCGACCGGAGCAAGGGGAGCCCGGCGTCGATCAGCACGGCGAGCTGGCGGGTGAAGATCGCCAGGGTCCTGCCGCTCACGCTCTTAGGGGTCAGGAAGGTGATCTCGATGTTGAGCCCCTTGCCCCTCTTGGCCTTGGGCAGGCCTGCTCTGGATGCCGCACGCTCGGCCTCCTGGACCACCTGGGTCGGGAAGTAGCCCAGGTCGCGGATGTGCTGGATGGCGGCCACCTGGTTCTCGGCCGCGACGACGCCGTTGACCTCGACGCCCTTGTCGGTCATCGCCATGTATTTGTAGCGGGCCATTCGTGTTTCCCTCGACCGGCGTGCCTGTGTCGCTCCGCGTGAGCGAGGTGCTTTCTCGCGTGAGCGAGGCGCTTTCTATAGCACGGCCCGGATGCACATGCACGCAGAAAATCTGCCGGGCCAGGGCAAGATCGCAGTGACAAGCACCATTCGCAACTCAGCTCCCGGTATGACCTATGTACTAAGCCGTTGATTTGTGCTGACTTGCGATGGCGCCACCGGTGGGACCATCGTGGCTGTACGTCTCTTTCGTATCACTGCTGCTCGCAGGTGTCAAGAGGCAAATGTTGCCGTGCCGATCCCTGGGCAGGCGTGCCGTGCGCTACGTTTCGCGAGCATACGCGAGAGGCTCATGTTTCTCGCGCGACCTCCTCGACCGTGGTCTCGCCGTCGTAGATCTTCAAGATCCCTTCCTCGCGCAGCGTGCGCATCCCTTCTTCGCGGGCCTTCTCGCCGATCATCACCGTGGGCGCGTTCTGGATGACCAGATCGCGGATCGCGTCGCTTATCCGGAGCAGCTCGAAGATCCCGCTGCGGCCCAGGTAGCCGGTGTCGTTGCAGTCGGGGCAGCCGCGGCCGGAGTAGAGCTCCTTATCCTGGACGTCTTCGAGGGTCAGGCCGATCTGGTTCAGGGCGAACTCGGTTGGCCGGAACGGCGTCTTGCAGCGCGGGCAGATCGTGCGAATCAGCCGCTGCGCGAGCACGGCTTCGAGCGTTGAGGTGATCAGGAACGGCTCGACCCCGATGTCGACCAAGCGGGTGATGCCGCCCGGGGCGTCGTTGGTGTGGAGCGTGCTCATCACCAGGTGGCCGGTCAGCGACGCCTGGATGGCGAGCGCGGCCGTCTCGAGGTCGCGAATCTCGCCCACCATGATCTTGTCGGGGTCCTGGCGCAGGATGTGGCGGAGGCAGCGGGCAAAGGTCAGCCCGATCCGGGGGTTGACGGCCACCTGGATGACGCCCTCGAGGTCGTACTCCACCGGCTCCTCGGTGGTGATCAGCTTGTCCTCGACCCGGTTGATGTCGCGCAAGAACGAGTAGAGCGACGTGGTCTTGCCGCAGCCGGTCGGGCCGGTGACGATCAGGATGCCGTTCGGCCTCTTGATCAGTTCCTTCATCTGCTCGAGCGTGTCCTCGCGCAAGCCGAGGGCGTGGATGTCGAGCTGCACGTTGGAGCGGTCGAGCACGCGGAGCACGACGCTCTCGCCGAACGCGGTCGGCAGCGTCGAGACGCGCAGGTCGACCGAGCGGCCGAGCACGTTGAGCTGGATGCGCCCGTCCTGGGGCAGCCGGCGCTCGGCGATGTTGAGGTTGGAGAGCACCTTGATGCGCGAGGTGAGCGCGAGCGCTAGGTGCTTGGGCGGCGGCATCATCTCGTAGAGGATGCCGTCGACGCGGTAGCGGATCTTGAACTCGTCTTCGAACGGCTCGAAATGGATGTCGCTCGCCCGGTCCTTGATCGCCTGGATGAGCACGAGGTTGAGCAGCTTGACCACGGGCGCCTCGGTGGCGAGCTCGCGCAGGCTGATCACGTCGTCGCTCGCCTGGTCCTCGTCGATCTCCTTGATCGGGATGCCCGACTCGATCTCCTTGAGCAGCTCCTCGACGCTCTCGCTCGCGTCGCCGTAGTGGCGGGTGATCGCCTCCTCGATGTCTTCCTTGTTGGCGATCGCGCCCCGCACGTTGGCGTCGAGCATGAAGTGCAAGTCGTCGAGGATCGTCGGATTGAGCGGGTCCGACAGCGCCACGGTGACCGTGCCGTTGTCCTTGGCCACGGGGATGACGCCGTAGGCGCGGGCGATCGTCGGCTCGATCGTCTTGATGACCTCGGCCGGGATCTCCTTGCCCTTGAGCTCGATGACCTCCATGCCGAGGTTGTCGGCGATCACGTTGAGCATGTCGCGCTCGTTGATGAAGCCGAACTCGACGAGAATATGGCCTAGCGGCTTGCCGGTTCGCTCGCGCTCCTCGGTCGCCTCGCCAAACTGCGTGCTCGTGATGATGCCCAGCTCGACGAGCAGGGAGCCGAGGAAATCCTGATCGTAGACGGTCATAGTATGTCTGGTCCTCTTGGCATCGGGCCGCGGCGGCAGGCCGGGGCCGCGCTCGCCCGCCGGAGGCGGGTTAGGCTGATTGCAGCTTCAGTTTCGTGATGACCGACTCGGGGTCCTGCGACTTGGTCAGCAGGTCGCCGTAGGTGATGTGGCCGGCCCGGTACAGCTCGAGCAGGTGGGCGTCGAGCGTCTTCATGCCGAACTTGGCGCCGGTCTGGATGTCGGAGGTGATCCGGTAGGTCTTGTTCTCGCGGACCAGGTTCTGGATCGACGGGGTGGCCACCATCACCTCGAACGCGGCGATCCGCCCTTTGCCCGAGGCGCGCACGAGCAGGATCTGCGAGATGACGGCCACGATCGAGCTGGCGAGCTGCGTGCGGATCTGCTCCTGCTGGTTGGTCGGGAACGCGTCGACGATCCGATCCACGGTGCGGGCCGCGCCGGTGGTGTGGAGCGTGGCGAACACAAGGTGGCCGGTCTCGGCGGCCGTGATCGCCGCTTCCATCGTCTCGAGGTCGCGCATCTCGCCCACGAGCATCACGTCGGGGTCCTGGCGCAGGCCGCGCTTGAGCGCTTCGGCGAACGACGGGACGTCGACGCCGAGCTCGCGCTGGGTGATGATGCCGCGCTTGTGGCTGTGGTAGTACTCGATCGGGTCCTCGATCGTGATGATGTGCACCTCGCGGTCGTTGTTGATGATGTTGATCATCGTCGCCAGCGTGGTCGTCTTGCCCGACCCGGTCGGGCCGGTGACGAGGACGAGGCCGCGCGGCTTGTAGAGCAGGTCCTTGATGCCGGGCGGCAGCCCGATCTCTTCCCAACTGAGCAGCTTCGACGGGATGAGCCGCAGCGCCACGCCGAAGTAGCCCTTCTGCTTGAAGACGCTCACGCGGAACCGCGCCAGGTCGCCGAAGGCGAAGCCGAAGTCGGTGCCGCCTTGCTCGCGCACGCGCTGGATGTGCTCCTCGCTCGTGATGCTGCGCATGAAGCGCTCGGTGTCCTCGGGCGTGAGCGGCTGGGCGTCGAGCTGAATGAGGCGGCCGTCAAGCCGAATGCACGGCGGCTTGCCGACGGAGAAGTGGAGGTCCGAGGCGTTCTCTTCCACGACGATCTGCAGGAGTTCGTTCATTTCCATAGGTCAGGTTTCCTCTCACAAACGAGTCGCGTTCGTGGCGACTTGCTGGTCCGGCCCGGCGCCCGGCTGTTGCAGAGCAAGCGGACTTGCCTGGCAAATCCGACGCGAAGCCGACGCAGGGGCGTCGGCCGGCGGGCCTAGCAGGGTGCTGAAAAACCTCGCCGGCGCCAAAAGAGTGCCGTTTTTCGCGAAAGACTTCTGTCGCCCCTATGGGGCTCAAGATTCGTGTTTCTCGTCGAGAACCTGGGCCTTACGGCCCAGGCTATCCTCTATCGGGCCTTCGGCCCTCGCGGTCAAACAAGCCGGGCGAAACGCCTTTTTCAGCAGCCTGCTAGTCGATATCCTTGGCGGTCACGCGCATCACTTCTTCGAGCGTGGTCATGCCGCCGAGCACCTTGAGCATGCCGTCCTCGCGCAGGGTTTTCATGCCCATCTGGCGGGCCAGCTTGCGGATCTCGGTGCTCGGCACGCGCTTGTAGATGAGCTTCTGAACGTCCTCGTCCACGGCCATCAGCTCGAAGATGCCGACGCGGCCGCGATAGCCGGTGTTGTTGCACGCGCGGCATCCGGCGCCTTTGAACAACGTGGCATCCTTGAGCTTGTCGTCTGTGAGCTCGAACGTCTCGAGCTCCCAGCTCGTCGGCGTGTAGGGCTCGCGGCACTCGGGGCAGACGCGGCGCACCAGGCGCTGCGCCATGACCGACTGGAGCGAGGAGGCGACAAGGAACGGCTTGACGCCCATGTCGACCAGTCGGGTGATCGCGCTCGGCGCGTCGTTGGTGTGCAGCGTCGAGAACACGAGGTGGCCGGTGAGCGAGGCCTCGATCGCGGTATTGGCGGTGTCGAGGTCGCGGATCTCGCCGACCATGATCACGTTCGGCGCCTGGCGCAGCATCGAGCGCAGCACCCGGGCGAAGGTCATCTCGATATCCTCGTTGACCTGCACCTGGTTGATGCCGCTGAGCATGTACTCGATCGGGTCCTCGACGGTGATGATCTTGCGGTCGGGCCGGTTGATGAAGTTGAGGCACGCGTAGAGTGTGGTCGTCTTGCCCGAGCCGGTCGGGCCGGTGATCAACAGCACGCCGTTGGGCAACTGGATGAGCCGCTCGTAGATGCGCTGGTCCTCGCTCGAGAAGCCGAGCTGGGGCAGGCCGAGCAGGAGGCTCTCCTTGTCGAGGATGCGCAGCACGATCGACTCGCCGTGCTGGGCCGGCAGGGCCGAGACGCGCAGGTCCAGGTCGCGTCCGAGCACGTTGATCATGATGCGCCCGTCCTGCGGAACGCGCTTCTCGGCGATGTCCATCTTCGACATGATCTTGATGCGCGAGAGCACCGAGGCCTGGAGCCGGCGCGGTGGGCCCTGGATCTCGCGCATCACGCCGTCGACGCGGAACCGGATGCGGAACCGCTTGCCGAGCGGCTCGAGGTGGATGTCGGAGGCGCGGTGGCGGACCGCTTCGAGGATGAGCAAGCTCACCAGCTTGATGACCGGGGCTTCCTCGGCGGCCTCTTGTTCCTCGGTGAGCTGCTCGTTGGCCGTCAGCGTCCTGCCGTCGTCTTGGTAGAAGCGGATGTCGCCGGCGCTGATCTCCTCGAGCATCCGGGTCACCTGTTCTTCCTCGACGCCGTAGTAGCGCTCGATGGCGTGGTTGATCTCTTCCTCGTCCGCCACCACCGGTTCGACGTTGGCCTTGAGCACGTGGCGCAGGTTGTCGAGCACGTTGAGGTTCATCGGGTCGGCCACGGCGACCACGACCGTGTTGTCGTGCATGTCGACCGGGATCGCCTTGTAGCGGCGCGCCTCGCTGTGCGGCACGGTCTTGAGCACGGTGCGCTTGATCTCGATTGTGGACAGGTCGACGTACTCGTAACCGAGGTGCTCGGCAATCGCCTTGGCCACTGTGCTGCCGTCAATGAAGTTTAGCTCGCGCAGCGCCTGCACCAGCGGGATGCGCTTCTGCGCGGCGAGCTGGCGCGCCTTTTCGACTTGTCCTTCGTTGACGATCTGCTCGTCGAGTAATACATCGACGGCGTAGTCGCCATTGCTCATAGTGGCTCTCCCTTTTCCCAGAAGCCGGGAAGCCGACAGCCGCACCTGCCGGCGCTTGGGGTCTTCTTGTTTCTTATAGCCCCGGTGCCGGGCGCTGTCAATAGCCGGCTTGGGCGTGCTACCGGCGCTTGGGGGTCGCCGCAGCGTTCATTGCCTTAGACGGGCCAGGATCGCCGCAGTCACCAGTGGGATCATGATCTCGTGGTGGCCCGTCACATCATATCCGGTTCCGCCGGCACGCACGGGTCGGCCGACCACGTTCGTGCTCGGGCGGTAGTGGCGAATCATATCGAAGTTCGCGGCGACGAAGCCGCGGACCGGGTGGCCCAGGTTGCGCGCGAGCGTGAGCGCTTTGAGGAACACCTCCGGCAGCACCACGGCGCTGCCAATATTGATATAGACGCCCCCGCCGCCGAGCTCGGCCACCAGGGCGACCAGCAGCTCGAAGTCCTTGAAGCTCGTCTCGCCGAGCGCGGCGCCGTCGGCCTTCGGGTGCTGGTGGATGGTGTCGGTGCCGATGGCGATGTGGACGGTCACCGGCACGTCGAGCTCGATGCCGGCCGCGAGCACGCTCACGTCGCGGTGCGGCAGGTCGGCCTTGATGATCGCCTCGCCGAGCGCGTGCCCGGCGCCGAGCCCCTGGGCCGCGCCGTTGGTGAGCGCTTCGTTCATGAGCCGGCCGGTCTCCTCGACCATCCCGAAGGTGCCGTCCTCGAGCGTGGCGGCCACGTCCTCGCTCGTCTGGCCGATCATGGCCAGCTCGAAGTCGTGGATGGCCGTCGCGCCGTTCATGGCGATGCCGGTGAGCACGCGCCGGCGCATCAGCTCGATCAGGTATGGTGTGCAGCCGCACTTGACGACGTGCCCGCCGATGGCCGCGAGCACCGGTTTGCCCTTCGTGTGCGCGCTGACCATCGCGTCGATGACGCCGCGGAGCGCCTCGGCCCCGAGCAGGTGGGGCATCGAGTCGATCAGGGCCTCGACCGAGTCGCCGCTCGGCAGCGCGCCGAGATCCTCGAGCCGCACCTTGTGCGTTCGCTCGCGGATCGGGTAGGTGCGCGCCTGGGAGCGGTCGATGCGGCCGCCGCTCATTGGTTCTCTCCCGCTTCGTGCTTTGCGAGCTCTGCGTCGAAGACGCCGTAGTCGCGTGCTGTGAACAGACAGAAGACGACGCGCTCGAGGCCCGTGTGGCCCTTGAGGTAGTCAATCGTGGTCTCGAGCATCACGGCGGCGCAGCGGTCGATCGGGTAGCCAAACACGCCCGTGCTGATCGCCGGGAACGCGATGCTTGTGAGGCCGTGCTCGTCGGCCAGCTTGAGTGAGCTGCGCGTGGCGCTCGCCAGCAGCTCGTCCTCGGGCCGGTCGATGCCCATGCGCGGGCCGACCGCGTGGATCACGTGGCGCGCCTTGAGCTCGCCGCCCGTCGTGATCGCCGCCTCGCCGACGTCGATCGGGCCGTGGCGGTCGCACTCGGCCTGGATCGCCGGGCCGCCCTTGCGCCGGATCGCGCCGGCGACCCCGCCGCCGAGCTGGAGCTGCGCGTTGGCGGCGTTGACGATGGCGTCGGTCTCGAGCTCGGTGATGTCGCCCTGGACGAGCTCGATCACGGTCTTGCTGACGGTGAGCTTCATCGACGCCTGCCTGTGTGTGGTTGGGTCTTCGCAGCGAGGCGCATTATGCGACCGCCCGCATCCGTGGGCAACAAACTTCGTCTCAGCGCCGCCGCGCTGCGTTCCTGAGGTGCTTGTCTGAAAAAATGTTTGACATGCGCCGAATCGCTTGCCTAGCATGCGCCGAACTCGGTCAACGCCGAACTTGGCCAACGTGCGAGGGAAATAAAGGAGACGTTGGGATGGTCGTACTGATTTTTGGGCTTGTTTTCCTTGTTGGTGGCGTGGTGCTCCTGGTCTTTGCCGGTGGCACGCCCACGTGGTGGCAGTCGTTTATCATGGTGCTCAAGGGCTCGATTCCGCCGATCCTGATCATCTGCGGTCTGGCGGCGATCGCCGTCGGGATCAGCTCGATCCGCGACAAGATGGCGGCCGGCACCCAGGAGGAGCCGAAGCCGACGCCGCCCGAGCCGAAGCCCGAGTAGCGCTACGTCCGGACGGCGCTGACGGGGCTGTCGCGCACGATCGGTGTGCGGCGAGCGGCCCGGCGCCTGAATTGAGCACATGAGATACCGCCCGCACGGGCACGTTGTCCGTGCGGGCTTTGCTGTGTCTTTGCACGGGTGCTCGTCGGCGATGGCTGTGCTGGGGACGGACGCGGGATCGAACGAGGACTGGTGGGGAGAGGAGGATTCGAACCTCCGTAGGCATCGCCAGCAGATTTACAGTCTGCCCCCTTTGGCCACTCGGGTATCTCCCCGGGGCCCGGAGCCTGCAGTGAGCAGGTTCCGGAGCGGACCCTCTCTGTAGCACATCGCCCCCCTGGGGTCAAGGGAGCCGCGTTCCCTGTATCGGTCCGAAAAATAGGGACAGGCACCTATTTTTCTCATTTGCGGCCATGCTCAATGCGTCGCGCGTCCGCGAAAAATAGGTGCCTGTCCCTGTTTTTCGGTTGCGCCGTGGCGTACGGCCTGGCGCCGCTTCGCCGTGAGGGCTGCAGGCTTACCCGGTTTCGGCAAGCTCCTTGCATGTCCCTGGTCCAGGCCGTAGAGTGTCGTTACCCTGAGTGAGCGGAGGGCCGATGTCGCGGGCGGATCGGACAGCCGTCGTTGTTGTCACCTGGAACAAGCATGCCCGGCTACGCGACTGCCTGCGCTCGCTCGAGTCGCTGGCGGATCGGGGTTTCGACGTCCTCGTCGTTGATAACGCCTCGACCGACGGTGCGCCCGAGATGGTTCGCCGCGAGTTCCCCGAGGTCGAGCTGCTCGTCAACGACGAGAACCTCGGTGGCGCCGGCGGGTTCAACCGGGGCATGCAGCACGCGCTCGACGCCGGGTACGGCTTCATCTGGCTGCTCGACAACGACGTGACGGTCGCCGCCGAGGCGCTGCGCATCCTCCAACGCGTGATGGCCGAGCGGCCCGAGTGCGGCGTCGCCGGCTCGAAGATCTACGCGGCGGGCACCGGGCTGGAGTTCGTCCAGGAGCTGGGCTCGTTCATCGACTGGGACAGCGCCGGCATCCGGCTCAACCGCAACGGCGTATTCGACCATGGGCGCGTCGCCGAGACGGTCGAGGTCGATTATGTGCCGGCGTGCTCGATGCTCTTCCGTTCGGCCGCAGTCGATGGCCAGGCGCTGTTCGACCCGTCGTATTTCCTGTACTGGGACGACATCGATTTCTGCCATCGGATCACGCTGGCCGGATGGAAGGTGCTCGCGTGCGGCGAGTCGGTCGTCAACCACTTCTCGTCGGGCGAGCGGGCCGGCACGAGCCTGACGATCTACTACTCGCTGCGCAACTCGCTCTACTTCGTGAGGCGGTATCAGGCCGATCCGGCGGCGCTGCGCGCGTGCGCGCGGCGGCGGCTCGAACGCGCGGCCGAACGCGCGGGTCTGTTTGTCACGCTTGGCCGCGACGAGCTCATTGGGACGATGGAGCGAGCGGTCCACGACGGCCTTGCGATGGTGCGCGGGCGCGTGGACGATCTGGCCGTCGTGCCGCTCGCCGCCGGCGCGCCGAGCCGGCTTGCGCCGGCTCGGACGCTCGTCCTCGTCGCCCAGCGCCCGCACATCTTTTCTCAGTGCCGACCGGCCGTGGAGCAGGTGCTCGGACACGGCGAGATCACCTACCTCGTCAACGAGCAGCACCTCCCTGATTTGCGAGCAATGGATACCTCGAACGTGCGCGGTCACCGCGAGCGGCAGTTTCATGCCGAGTCGGTCGAGATGGAGCGCCACGTGGGCGGGTACGAGCGCGTCGTGCTGCTGGGCAAGGACGCGCTGTTCGCCAATGCGGTCGAGGCGGCGCTGGCGCTCGGCGCGCGCGAGACGTTTTTTGGGGACTTCTACTGCAACATGATCGAGCTAACGAGCCGCACGCTCGACGAGCAGCGCGAGCACGGCGACGCCTTCCGCGCACGCTGGCTGGCCGACCTCGATCGGTCCGAGCTTCTTGGTGCGGCGGTCGCGCCGTCAGGAGGCGGCGCGCGATGACGGCGCTCTCGACGGTCATCCCGACGCACAACGGCGCGCGCTATCTTGGCGAGGCGCTCGAGTCGATCGCGGCGCAATCGCTCAAACCGATCGAAGTGATCGTCGTCGACGACGGCTCGACGGACAACACGGCCGAGGTGGTCGAGTCGCGCCGCGCGCTGCTTCCGAACCTTACCTACGTGCGCCAGGAGCAGCGCGGCGCGTCGGCAGCCCGGAACGCCGGCGCGGCACGCGCCTCAGGCGACGTCCTCCACTTCTTCGACGCCGACGACCTGCTGCTGCCCGATTTCAATCTGCATATGGTGAGCGTGCTGTCGCGGGAGCCGTTGCTCGGCGCCGCGTGCTGTCAGCGCTTTTACCAGTACGGCGCTTCGGAGCGTCGCTACGCCGTCGACCGGTGCTGGGTGCGCGAGCTGCCGCTGGCGATCGCGATGCAGATGGACAACCCGCTCGATACGCTCTCGACGGTCATGTGGCGATCGGTCTTCGAGGAGCTGGGTGGGTTCAACGAGGCGTTCCCGATCATTCAGGACGTCGAGCTCGCGCACCGGCTTGTCGCGCGTTGGCCGGCCGAGGTGTCGCCCGAGCGCCACGTCGTCTACCGTCAGCACGGGCGCGGGGTGTCGAGCAGCGGCGTCGGCACGACCATCGAGCGCCTGCTGCAGGCCGAGCAGGTGGCGGCGGCCGACCACGACACCTACGGAGTGTTGATCGACACGTACCTCCAGTATTGGCTCGCCGAGTTCTTCGTTCAAGCCGGCCGCCTCGACGAGGCCGAGGAGCGCCTGACTTGGCTTCTTGCCGCGTCGCCCGAGCATGCGGCTGGGTGCCTCCTGCGCGTCCGGGTCCTGCTTGCGCGCGACCGTGTTGCCGACGCCCGTGCCGAGGCCGAGACGCTGCAGGCCCGCTTCCCTGACTGTGCGCCCGTCGTGGCAGCCCTCGGCCGGGTTCGCGATGCTGAGGGGACACCGGAGCAGGCAACGGCCCTGTTACGAGAGGCGATCGGGCTCGATCTCGACGACGTGGAGCGGCAACGCCACGAGCTCGATCTGGCCGACTTGCTTGTGCGCTGCGGCAACGTGGACGAGGCGACTGCGGTGCGTGCGACGGTCTACGAGGACGCGGACGCCCCCGACGTCAGGCCGCGAGCGCTCGCGGGGTTGGCGCTGATGCAGGTCGTGTCGGGCCGGCGGGCGGAGGCCGACGCGCTCCTGAGCGCCGAGCCCGACGGCGCGATCTCCGTGCGTGCCCGCTACAACATGGGGTCACAGCTCGAGGAGGCCGGTTATCTCGACGAGGCGATCGACGCGTTCAAGCCCGTCGCGGCATCCTCTATGGCCTGCGAGACGGCGCTCGCGGCCGGGGCCCACTACCACCTCGGCATGCTGCATGCCTCGGCCGGGGAGGGCGAACGGGCTTGGGAGTGCTTCGAGGAATGCGTGCGCCTCAATCCGGCGCATCGGCGCGCGGCGTCGATGCTCGAGGAGCTCGCGCGGGCTCGCTCTGGAGGCTCTTGACCATTTCGACCAGCTCGTCGGCTGCTTCGTTGGTTTCCCCGTCGAGCTCATCGAGCAAGCTGCGCGCGGCGCCGTGCTGCGGGTTCTCCGCCAGGCAGGTCTGCGCGTGCTGCCGAGCGGCCTGCCGATCACCAGTCTCAGCCGCGATCTGGGCGAGGTGGTACTGCGCGCCTGCTTTCAGGCCGGTCGCGTCGTGGCCTTCATCCGTGATCACGGCTCGGAAGAGCGCGGCCGCCAGGTCGAAGGCGTGCAGCTCCTCGCAGATCGAGGCGAGGCGATACGCCGCCAACGGTGAGGGGTCGGACGCGACGAGCTCGCTGACGAGCTTCGCCGCCTCGTCCGCTCGACCCGCTGCCAGGAGCGCGCGCAGCGTCGCCCGGGCGTATCTCCCCAAAGAGTCCGGCGTGGTTGCCGCACGAGCTGCCTGCTGCACGGCGGCGAGCTCGTCGTCGTGGCGGCCGAGCTCGTGCAGCGCGTTTGCCAGGAAGAGCTGGCGGTCGAACCACTTCGCCTGGCGCCGTTCGTGCCGCCGCGCCATGTGGGCCGGCGACATGGCGGGCTTCAGGCCGTTCGCCGTCATGAGGTGTGTGGCGTCGAGGAACGTGTAGGTGTCCGCCCCGTCGGCCGCCAGCGCGCGGTTGCGCTCTGCCTCGTTGCCGAACCACGCGCCGTGCCAGCCGCCGTCGACGTGGCCGCAATCGTGGTTCTGGTGGACGGCGATGACGCACGAGCTCGCATCGATCACGGGGAAGCCGCGCGCGACGGCCGCGTAAACGAGCCAGTTGTCGAACGCGGTGCGACCGAGGGCGAATGGCGGGATCTCGGGCCACTGGTAGCGCTGGAAGACGAAGTAATCGGGACCGCCGTGGGGGCTTTTCTGCACGCCGTGCGCGAGGGTGTGCTCGCGCAGCTTCTGCTCCCAGGCCGGGTCGTCGAAGTCCCACCGCCCGTTGATCGTCACGTTCCACCGGCGGCTGATCATCAGCAGCCGTTCCGGCTCGAGCCGCGCGACGGCGTCGAGGAAGTCGCCCATCAGCATGATGTCGGCGTTGATGTAGCAGACGAGGTCGTGGCGGGCGATCGCTCCGGCCTGCTCGACGACCGAATCGAGCAGCGGGGTGCCGTAGTCGTTGCGGCGCACGTCGGCGATGTGCCGGGCGCCGAGCTCGCGGGCCGCCTCGGCCGTGCCCTCGTCGTCACCGACGAGGATGACCTCGCAGCCGCGGCCGAGCTTGAGCCAGCTCCGGATCGCGTTGCGCTGGGCGACGGCCGCAGCGCCTCGGAACGGCTTGCACGTGGTGAAGAACGTGAGCACCTGCCGGTTCCCTCATTCGGGCATCTCGTAGCCGAACGCGTGCATTGCCTCCGCGCACCGGCGAACGAAGATATCACGCTGCTCGTCGCTCAGTTGCGACCAGACCCACTCGGTGGTGCGGAGCTCGCTCTTGGGGTCGTGCTTGTTGACGTGCCCCTGTTGGCGGGCGCGCAGCACCTCGTCGGGCACCTCGACGGTCGGATCGAGCCAGTGGATGAGGTCCCGCAGCGCGTCGGTCCCGCAGCCGGACTCGCCGGTCAGGTCCTCGATCCGGTACGAGCGCAGCGGCTTGCCGAGCCCCGGGATCCACGGGGTGGCCGGCTTGTGATACAGCGTGTTGCGGCTCCACGAGACGCAGACCGACTCCCAGGCCTCGAGGTTGCCGGCACATCGCTCGTTCCAGTTGAGCATGCTCCAGACAAACCGGAGTCCGTCGCGGACCAGGTGGATGACGGCACTGACCGGGATCTCCTGGCCGATCAGCGGCAGCACGTCGATCGGCCAGCCGTGCGAGTCGCCCACGACGCGATACGTCCGGCACGCCGTCTTGACCTGGTCGAAGTAGACGGCGTAGAAGTCGCGGAGATCGTCGAGCGACACATCGCCCTTTCTGATCTGTTCCACCTGGTCGTCGTAGAACTGGGGCTTGAGCGGGCCGGTGGCCATCCAATACCACTCGTGCCTGAAGTGGAAGCCGTGGTCAGGCAGGTTGAGCACGTGGCCGAGCTTCTTGGTGCCGCTGTGTCCCAGGCCGACGCCCTGGACGTGAACGGCCTGTCCAGGGGTGCGCTCGATCTCGAAGTCGCCCATCTCGTGCATGTAGAAGCCACGTTGCTCCAGGCTTGTTACGGCCGCGCCGTCAGGGCGCTGGTCGTTGACGTTGCCCATACCGGTCTCCCTCCGGCCGCTGCTGCTGCGTCACCAGGTTCAGCCTGGCTGGGCGTTGCAAGAGACATGCCAAAGGGCTGCCGAGCCCGGGTGGCAGACGCGGGCGCGCCGGCTGCGGCGAGGAGCGTAATCGGCCTCGGTTGTGGCATTTCACGACATTGAGAGGCTGCCGAGGCGGGTCGTTCGTTCAGTCAATGATCGTCTCCCTTTGGTGGCATGCTTCTTGCGCGGCCTCTAGCGCGCGAGGATGTCCCCGCATACGCCCACGCCGTCCCGCGGCCATGAACCTGGGCGCCCGTCGGGGACTCTCGTCTGCGACGAGGCCGGCGTCTGCCGCCCGATCGCCGCAAACCATACACACTGCATGGGCACGTGCGAGATGAAGGGAACGCTGTTTCTGCAGGGGAGCCTCGGGGGACTCAACGCCCGCGAGGGCCGGCCCCTGTTCATGGAACCGGTCGGCGAGCGGCCGCTGCTCGGCCTGCTGCTTGATGACGCGACGGCTTCGGGCTGTTTGGAGCGGGTCGTGTTCGTGACCTCCGCCGAGGCCTGCGATGACCCGGTGGCCGACTACCTGGCCGGCACGTGGCCGGCCGTGGTCGTGCATCGGGTCCCGGGCGATTCGCCGCACGCGCTCGGCCCGGCGCGCCGTCAGGTGCGCCTGCTCTGGTCGGCCAACTGCGGCGGCGTGCTGTCGATCGACGGGTTCCGCGAGATCGCGCCGCAGTACGTGCAGGACGCCTCGCAGGTCGTCTTCGTGCTTGACGTCGAGGACGCGCCGATCGTCTCGGCCCGGTACTTCCGCAAGGCGCTGCCGGCGGCGGGCCAGATCGGCTTTTTCGGCACGATTGGCTCCGGCGGGGCAAGCGTGTGCGGGTTTCAGATGCGGGCGCTCGAGAAGATGAGCGGCCATCAGCGCTCGCTGCGCGTCGCCGCGGCCGCGACGGTGCGGGATCGCGTCGAACGCGCGATCCAGGCGATCCGGCGCGAGCGCACCCTCGAGACCGACGACGAGATCACCGCCATCTCGGCCTGGCAGCAGGCCAAGGCCGATCGGCAGGAGGTGTGTCCGGGCGGCTCGCTCGTGAGCATGACGAGCGATTACGTGTCGCGCCATTCCGATGCCCCAACGCGCGAGCAGCTCCTGCGTGAGCTCGCCGGCGAGGCCATCTCTGTCACGACGGGCTCCGGGCTCGAGATGGTCTGTGCGGTCCACGAGCTGCCGGCGGGTGGCGACGTGTCCGGGATCGAGCAGTGGCTGGCCCGGTACGAGCAGCGCGCCTTCCAGCGCCTCGGGCGGCAGCGGTTCTATCCGGATTATCCCTCGTACCTGGAGGTCGAGCTCACCTCGCGCTGCAACCTGGCGTGCCAGTTCTGCCCCCAGACACGGCTGACTCGGCCGGCGGCCGACCTCGACTACGACACGTTCGAGGCGCTCGTCGACCGGGTTGCAGACTTCGTCACTTTGCTCAACTTCTCCGGGTTCGGCGAGCCGACGCTGCACCCGCGGCTGTTCGACTTCGTGCGGCTGGCCAAGTCGCGCGGCATCCCTCGGGTCGAGATCGAGACGAACGGCACGCGGCTTGGCGACGAGGCGTTTCTCCAAGAAATCCTCGAGAGCGGGCTTGACGTCCTCGCCGTGAACCTCGACGCGGCCGACATGGCTCGTCGCGACGGGGCGGGCGACGCCCCGTTTGGGTCAACGTACGAGCTGGTCAAGCGCTTCCTCGAGCGCCGGGGCGAGGCGCCGCGGCCGTTGCTCGTGCTGCAGCGCGTCAACATGGCCGTCCCGGGCCAGGATGCCGCGATCGAGCGCGACTTCACGCTCTGGTTCGACGTCGCCGACGCTTTCGTCATCAAGCCGTTCAACACCTACCGCGGCACGTTTCCCGAGAAGCGCCCGATCGACTTCGCTCCGCTCGAACGGACCGCGTGCAAGAAGCTGCTGGCCTCGGCCCTCGTGCTCTCGTCGGGCGAGCCCGTGATGTGCGAGCAGTGCTTCGATGGGCAGTCAGCCGAGGCGGATGTGCTTAGCCCGACGGGCGAGAGCGTGGCGCTGCGCCGGCTGCGCGGCAACCACACCCGGGGGCATTCCGGCGCCTGGTGTGAGCCGTGCACGCAGTGGTACCAGCAGGATGTCCAATGGCCATTGCCCGACACGCAGCGACGCTGGTTCGACTCGGCGCTCGCGCGGGCCGCCGGCGAGGTGGCCGAGCGGCTCCTGGCGAGCAGGGCCGAGGCGGTTGCCACGACGCATATCCCGGAGATCATCGCCCGCTCGGGCGACCATCACGACGAGTGGCGAGGCCGGCTTGAGCAGATGGTTGGCCGCGAGCGATGGGCCGAGGCCGTGCCGGACGAGCTGCCCGCCTTCCGCGGCCGGATCGGTGACGATGAGGCGGCCGAGGGCGTGCTCGTCCACCCGGTTGCGTGCGCTGTGCTGGGCGAGAAGCTGTACGTGACCGATCCCGGCACCCGCCGCGTATCGGTTCATTCGCTTGACGGAGAGTTCGAGTTCGCGTTCGGCGAGACCGGCGAGTACGACACGCGCTATCACGACTGCCCCGACATCGCAGCGGCCGACGGCGAGCTCTACGTGGCCGAGCCGACCCGGATCCGCCGGTACGCGCCCGACGGCGAGCTGCTCGGCACACTCGCGCCGGACTGGGATGGGCCGCCGCCGTTCAGCATCGCACCGGGGCCCCCCGGGCACGTGTGGGTGGCGACCGAACAGGATCGCGTGATCCTGCTCGATGTCCAGTCGGGCGAGGCGGTCCGGTCGCTCCACGACCCGTCGTGGCTCAAGGTGCTCGTGAGCGCATCGCCCGAGACGGGCGAGCTGTTTGTCGCGAGCCCCGATCGCCACGAGGTGTTCGTCTACGACCTCGAAGGCAGCTTGAAGGACCGGATCGGACGTGAGCGGGTCGGCCGTCTGTACTGGCCCGTGCACGCGGCCCCGTTTGGCGCGGGATACGTCGTGTCGAACCCCGGCGGGCTTGAGGTCCTGATTCTCTCGTCGGAGTTCGAGTACGTCGGCTCGCTGCCGGTCCCCGCCTGGGCGGGCAAGATGGCCCGTGCGGGCGGCCGGCTCTACGTGATGACGCGCGGCAGCGAGACCGCCTGCCGCGTGTGGGAACTTCAACGTGTTCCGGCGGCGCCCGCGTGAGGGCATACAGAGCGCATGTCGCACGAGCGTGAGATGACGACGGACTCCTCGCACGAGCGGGGCGGCGCGACCGCGCTTCAGGGAGCGGGCATCCGCCGCGTGCTGATCACCTATCCTCGGTCGGGCACGCACTGGCTCAAGGTGCTCATCGAGGACGCGATGGGTGCCGAGGCCTTGAGGCGCCGCCTCATCGAGCCGGCCGAGGCGATCGACGCGGTGGAGCATGAGTCAACCGAGCGGCTCGTGTACGAGCACTTCGATTTCGACATGCACGGGGCGATCCTCGATCCGGCCTGGTATCCGGGCCTGCGGATGGTCCTGTTGTACCGAAACCCGCTCGATGTGTTGATATCGCAGTTCTACAGGTTCGCCGCCGACGGGCAGCTTCCGGACAACGGGCTAAGCGCCCTCGAGAACCTGAAGCTCTATTTGCGCCAGTCCCGATCGGACGCGCCGTCTCCCGACGCGGGCCGCACCGACTGGCCGCTGCCGGAATCGCTTCGCGAGGGCGTCCGCAGCCGGATCGTCGACTGGGTCCGCTCGGGGCGGTGCCTGGAGGTTCGCTACGAGGAGCTTGTGGCCGACACGGCGCGCGAGCTTGCGCGCGTGCTCGATCACTTCGACATTGACTACACGGCGAGCGGGCTCGCCGAGATCGTCGAACGGAACCGGTTCGAGCGCCGCACCGGGGGCCGTCCGCCGGGCATCGAGGAGCCGGGGTCCCACCTTCGCAAGGGCATACCGGGCGAGTGGCGCGAGGTCTACGACGCGGACGATCTGCGGATCATCGACGCGACGATCGGCGACTACCTCGACTTCCTTGGCTATCGGCTCGACGAGCGATGCCTCACCACGAGCAGTCGGTGACACGGAGCGCGCATGGCAACGGAACCGGGTCTTGAATACGAGGTCTTCCTGACGCGGCAGGCGTTCGCCATCAACAAGGCGCGGCAGGATCATCTCGCCTCGCTCGGCCTCGACCTGTCCGGCAAGCGCGTGCTGGAGGTCGGCGCCGGCATCGGCCTGCATACGGAGTTTTTTGAGGCGCGTGGCTGCCGTGTCGTCTCGACGGACGGCAACCCGGACAACGTGGCCGAAATCACGAGGCGGCACCCGGATCGCACCGTGGGCGTGCTCGACCTCGACGACCCGTCGGGTCTTCACGAGCTCGGCGAGTTCGAGGTCGTCTACTGCTACGGCACGCTCTATCACTTGTCCCAGCCCGAAAGAGCCCTTCATGTGCTCGCCGAGGTGTGCCGCGAGATAATCCTGCTCGAGACGTGCGTCACGTTGGGCCACTACTCCGAGCTGCATCTCGTGCGCGACACCAGCTCGAACAACCAGTCGATCCACTCGATCGGGTGCCGGCCGACGCGGTTGTGGGTCATCGAGACGCTGCGGGCCGCCTTCGGCCACGCCTACATCACGGCCACGCAGCCGAGCCATCCGGACTTCGACCTCGACTGGCGCATCGTCGAGTCGCCGAAGCTGCATCGGGCCGTGTTCGTCGGCTCGAAGCAGTCGCTCGCCAACGAGCTGCTTCTCGAGGTGGTCCCCGAGGTCCAAACGCGCGCAGTCGAGCGCACCGAGCACCCAGAGAGCCTGACAGCCAACTAGAGAGGATTCGCCATGCCGCCTACTGCCCCCGGCAGACAGAACAGCCAGGCCGGAACGTCGGCACACGCTGACGTCCTCGACCAGCTTCGTGCGCTCTACGAGGCCGAGTGCCCGCCCGGCTACGAGCTGCAAGAGAGCGTTGACGCCTTCTACCGCAGCGACGAGTTTTGGGAGCGGTTCCTGCAGTGGATCGAGCAGGAGCCGGCCGCCTACCCGGCGAGCGACAAGGCGTTCGTCGAGTCGGCGCTCCCGGTCGATGGGGCGCACATTATCAACGTCGGCACGTTCTATCCGTGGGCCGAGATCGAATGGGGCGCGCGCGCCGCCGGCTGGATCGGCCTCGACAACAACCCCCACGTGCTTGCTCGGGCGGGCGCTGTCCTTGGCGACTACCCGGCGCATCACGTGAGCCTGATGCAGGCGGACATCACGGAGCCGCTGGATCTCGGGGAACGGTTCGACTGCGTGCTCGACCTGAGCACGTTGGACCAGCTCGACCCGCGCAAGTATCGGACGGTTCTTGAGAACTACAGGCGGCTGTCAGACCAGCTCGTGCTGGCGTACGACGCGACGAGGCTGACGTTCGCCGAGTACGAGTTCGACGAGTGCGGGTTCACCGCCCGGATGAACCCCGACACGATCACGGCGCTGCTCGGCCGGATGGGGTACCGGATCGTTGACCACCGGCCGTTCGCATGTCTTGACCGCCGCAGCTATGTGCTCGCGGTCCAGCACGTGCGCCGAGAGGACGAAGAAAGGAGCTGAAAGCGATGGCGGTCGACACGGCGTTCGAAGAGCAAACGCGGAACAAGTGGCGCGAGATCCCGGCGACCCGGATGGGCCGGATGTACAGCGCCGACTTGCTCGAGTGGGGCAACGAGCGCCTGCTGGCTTACTGGGAGCAGTGCCGGGCCGAGGTGTCCGTGCCCGAGGTGCGCGGGTGGTTCCAGAAGCTGTATGCCGACGAGTTCCGCGGCCACGACGTGCTCGAGGTCGGGCCGGGCATCGGCATCGACGGGGTCCACTTTGCCCGGCACGGCGCCCGGATCACGTTCGCGGACATCGTCGAGGAGAACCTCGCGCTGCTGCGCCGGATCGGCGGCCTACTGGGCTTCGAGGCCGACACCTATTTCATCGACGACTTCTTTACCTATCGCTTTGAGAAGCAGTTCGACGCGTTCGTCTTCATCGGCTCGATGCACCACGCGCCGTTCGAGTTCAGCCAGCGGCAGCTCGCCGCCATGACGCCGTTCCTCAAGCCGGGCGGCAAGGTCGTGATGCTCTCCTATCCCAAGGAGCGGTTCGACGCTTCGGGCGCGCGCGACTTCGCCGAGTTCGCCAAGACGACCGATGGCGAGCGGACACCGTGGGCCGAGTGGTACGACGAAGACAGGGTCAGCGAGCTGTTCGGCCCCGAGTTCAAGCTGAACTGGAGCCGGCGGTTCGGGAAGGACTACATCGAGTTCATCTGGTTCGACCTGACAAAGAAGGGGTCGGTATGAGCGAACGCCGAGGGCAGCAGGCCGGCGTGGTGAGTATCGTCGCCACGACGCGCAACGACGATCACGGCGGCAACATGCGGCGGCGGATGCAGTCGTTCGTCGACTGCCTCGACGCGCTGTGCGAGCGCCACCGCGTGCCGGCCGAGCTCGTCCTGGTCGAGTGGAACCCGCCGGCCGATCGTGCGCCGCTTGCCGAGGCGCTCACGTGGGCCCGCGGGCCGCGGTGGTGCGGCGTGCGCATCGTCACGGTGCCGCCGGAGACGCACGGCCGTCTCAAGCACAGCGACGGTATGCCGCTGTTCCAGATGATCGCCAAGAACGTCGGTGTCCGACGGGCGCGGGGCGAGTTCGTGCTCGCCACGAACGTCGATATCCTTTTCGGCGAAGAGCTCGTGCGGTTCCTCGGTTCAGGCCGGTTGCGGGATGGCCGCCTCTACCGCGTCGTGCGCTACGACGTGCCGGGCGATCCGCCCGATGGGCCGTCGGCCGACGGCGCGTCGGTGGATGGGGTGCTCGGCTGGTGCGAGGACAACGTGCTGCGCGTGTGCAGCCGCGAGGGCATGATCGACGTGCGGACGGGCGAGCGGCTCGTCATCTACGGGCCGTGGATCTGTCGCGCGCGGCTCCACACGAACGGCTGCGGCGACTTCCAGCTCATGGCGGTCCGGCACTGGCACGAGCTGCGCGGCTACCCCGAGCTCGAGACCTACTCGATGCACCTCGACTCGGTGCTGACCTACATGGCGCACTTCGGCGGCGCGCCGGAAGAGGTGCTGGCCGAGCCGATGCGCATCTACCACCTCGAGCACACGGGCGGCTGGCAGCCCTCCGAGGGCAAGACCCGGCAGCTCGAGACGCGCCTGAAGCGCTCGGGCGTTCCGCAGCTCGCCGCCTCGGCGTTCAACGCCTGGGCCCTGGCGATGACCGAGTCGAAGCGGCCGATCATCTTCAACGACGAGAACTGGGGGCTTGCGGGCGAGGTGTTCGACGAGCAGGAGGTTGTGCGCCCGTCGTGGGCGGCGGCTGAGAGCGTGCCTGTGCCGGAACTCGTTGACGAGCTCGGAGCCGTCTCCACGGACGTGCGTGAGAACTCCCCGCGCGTCTCGGTCGTCGTGCCGTGTCTCAACAGGATCGACGACGTGCGCCGGACGCTCGCGAGCATCCTGTCGCAGGACTACCCGGAGCTCGAGTGCCTCGTCGTCGATCGCGGCTCGACCGATAGCACGGTCGAAGCCATTGAGCAGGAATACGGCGATCGCGTACAGGTCCTTGCCACGCAAGGCCTCGGGGAGGCCGAGGCGGTCAACGCGGGCTGGCAGCGCGCCACGGGCGAGATCGTCGCGTGGCTTGGCCCCGACGACGCGTGGTGGCCGAGCGCGGTCCGCCAGGCCGTCGCGCACATGACCGAGCGGCCCGGGATCGACGTCGTCTACGGCAACTGCGTGACCACCGACGAACACGGCGAGCTCACCGGGATCGCCCACATGCACGAGTGGGACCTGCGCTACTCGGTCGAGTACTGCGACCATTGCATCCCGCGGCCGGCGGCGTTCATCCGGCGACGCATCCTCGATGAGCTTGGCTGGCTCGATCCCGCGTTCGGCCACAAGGCCGACCACCAGCTGTGGCTGCGCATCGGGCAGGCCGGGACGATTCGACACATGCCGGTGATGCTCGCCTCGACCAGGGCGGTGCCGGCGGCCACGGGCTACCGGGGCGATCTGACCGCCCAGCAGTGCGTCCGCGTGACGCGCGCCTTCTTCGAACAGCTCGAGGATCCGTCGCTGTTCGATGCGATCCACGAGCGTGCGATCAGCAACAGCTACCTGCGGGGCGCGCTCTACGCGTCCGGTGCAGGCTTCCACTGGCGCGCGGCGCTCCAGTACGCGCTCCGGGCGATCGAGATCGACCCATCGAACGCGCGCCGCGTGCTCGCGCGGCTCAACCGGCAACTCGCGAAGCCGCCTATCGGCCTGGCGGTCCGGTACCTCGAGCGCATCGAGCGGACGAGCGGGTCGTTGGCGTTGTTCGGACTGACCGAGCTCGCCAAGCGGCTCATCATCGAGTTCCGCGACCGGCCGATGCCGTACGTGATCGACAACAGCCCGGCAAAGCACGGGGCCCGGTTCAACGGCGTCGAAGTCGTCTCGCTCAACGAGGCACGCACCTGCCCGCCCGACGTGATCGCGATCGCGAGCACCACGTCGGTCGACGAGATACGCCGGCGGATCGCGCGCTGTCCCGAGCTGGCCGAGGTCACGGTGCTCGCGCCGCCGCCGTTCATTCCCGCGGACGTCGTGGGCGATCATGAGCTCGGCTACAACGCGGTCGGCGACGTGCTGCCCGAGGACATGAGCGACGAGTTCGCCGGCGAGGCCGGGGCCGATTGGCTCGGCGAGCTCACTGCGGCCTTTGATGAAACGTTGGCGACCGGGGTGGTGACTGCCGGCGAGCCCGTGGCGCGATAGACAAGGGACGAGGCGAGACAATGCGCAGCCAGAGGCACGCCGTCGAAGGAACGAACTGAACGGAACGTGGAGAGGGACCGAACGATGCTGCCGAAGCTCTCCGTGATCGGCCTGGGCAAGCTCGGCCTGACCACCGCGGCCTGCTACGCGTCGAAGGGGCTCGAGGTGGTCGGCGTCGACGTGATCGAGCAGAACGTCGAGGCGATCAACCGCGGCGAGTGCCCGATCCAGGAAACCGGCCTCGCCAAGCTGCTCGCGCAGTGCCGTGGCCGGCTCCGCGCGACGACCGATGCCGCCGAGGCGATCGGCGACTCAGACGTGACGTTCATCATCGTCCCGACGCCGAGCCAGACCGACGGCGCGTTCTCGAACGACTACGTGCTCGACGTGATCGAGGCGATCGGCCCGGCGCTGCGCGCCAAGGACGGGTTTCATGTCGTCGTCGTGACCTCGACGGTGATGCCGGGCACGATGCGCGACGTGGTCGCGCCCCGGCTCGAGGCGCTCAGCGGCAAGACGTGCGGGCGCGACTTCGGGCTTGCCTACAACCCCGAGTTCATCGCGCTCGGCTCGATCATCCACGACTTCCTCAACGCCGACATGGTGCTGATCGGCGAGTCCGACGCGCGCACGGGCGAGACGCTCGAGGCGATCTACCGCGCCGTGTGCGACAACACGCCCACCATCGCGCGCATGAACTGGACCAGCGCGGAGGTGACCAAGCTGGCGCTTAACTGCTACGTGACGACGAAGATCAGCTTCGCCAACGCGATTGCGCAGCTCTGCGAGCGGATCGAGGGCGCCGACCCGGTGGCGATCACCGACGCGATCGGCCACGACTCGCGCGTCGGCACCAAGTACCTGCGACCCGGCCTCGGCTTCGGCGGGCCGTGCTTCCCGCGCGACAACATCGCGTTCATCAAGTGCGCGGGCGACCGCGGCATGGACGCGAAGCTCTCGCGCGCCGTCGTCGCCGTCAACAACGAGCAGGTGGGCCGCGTCGTGCGCCAGGTCCACAACGCCGTCGAGGCGGGCGCGCGCGTCGCCGTGCTCGGGCTGAGCTACAAGCCCGGCTCGCACGTGACCGAGGCATCGCAGCCCGTCGAGATCGTCCGCCAGCTCGTGCGCGACGGCTATCGCGTGCGCGCCTACGACCCGCAGGTGAAAGAAGCGCCCGACCCTGCTGCCGAGCTCGTCGCCTCGGTCGAGGCCTGTCTCGACGAGGCCGACTGCTGCGTGATCGCCACGGCGTGGGACGAGTTCAAGCGGCTCAATCGGCGCGATCTTGAAGAGAGAATGGAGCCTGACGCCATCGTTGATTGCTGGCGTGTGCTCGAGGAGCCGGCGGGTGTAAGAGCGCCGGCACGCGTCGAGCAGCCGGTCTGAACCGGCCGGCCCTGGGCGCCCAGCGCCCGACCACCGATATCCGGAGGAGGTGGTGCATGTACAACAGGAGAGGACTGAAGCAATGCCACCGACCGCCACCGAGAAAGCCTCGACGGACAAAGCGGCCCGGATCGAGTGGTCCGTGCACAAGAAGTGGAACCCGTTCAACAGCTACAAGCTGCTGGCGCACGTGCCGCGCTGGAGCCTGATCAGGCGCGGCAAGCCGATTCCCCAGCCGGCGCTGGTCACCGTCGACCCGATCAACCGCTGCAACCTGCGCTGCCAGTGGTGCAACGCCGGCTATATCCTCGAGCACCGCCAGCGCGCGCTGAGCAAGCAGACGCTGCTCGATCTGGCCGACTTCCTCGCCGAGTGGCAGGGCAGCCCCGAGTGGCCCAAGGGCGTCGAGGCCGTCTGCATCGCCGGCGGGGGCGAGCCGTTGCTCAACCGGAACGTCGGCTATTTCATCGAGCGCTGCGTCAAGAACGGGATCGAGGTCGGCGTCGTGACCAACGGCACGGTGATCGACCGGTTCATCGAGCCACTGTCGCTGTGCACGTGGGTCGGCGTGTCGATCGATGCCGGCTCGAACCAGGTCTACAACCAGCTCAAGGGCCTCAAGCCGGAGGCGATTGTTTTCGACCACGTCATCGAGAACGTGATGCGCCTCATCGCCTACTCGAAGGCGCGCCAGGCGCCGCTCGCCAGCAATCGCTCCGGCGGCCACGGCGTGAGCTACAAGTTCCTGTTGTGCGACGGCAACATCGAGGACGTCTACCGCGCCGGGCGGATCGCCAAGACGATCGGCTGCAAGAACTACCACGTCCGGCCCGTCGGCCGGCCCTGGCACCGGCTCGACGAGGCCGACAGCGAGGGCTTCATGAAGTTCACGACCGGGGCGATCGAGCGGTTCTTCGACGAGCTCGAGCGCGCCCGCGGGCTCGAGGACGAGACGTTCGGCGTCTACGGCGTCACGCACAAGTTCGGCAACAAGTTCGACATCGAGAACTTCTTCTCGACGTGCCACGCCGTGTTCATGACGGCCGTGTTTATGCCGCGCGTCGACTCCGACGACGAGAACGCCTTCACCATGGGCCTGTGCTGCGACCGCCGCGGCGACCCGAGCCTCGAGCTCGTGCGCGACGGCACCTCGTTCGACGCCGTCGCGGAGCTGTGGGGCAGCCGCGACCACTGGCGGCTGTTCGACGCGATCGACATCGGCACCTGCCCGCGCTGCACCTATCAGCCGCACAACCAGATCTACGAGCACGTCATCCAGCGCGACAGCATGACGTACAAGTTCATCTAGGCGCGGCCCATACGCCCGCCGCTTCACGCGCCCGCCATTGCCTGTGCTGGGCGCGTGTGCGTTTCGCGCATTGCACGGGCGACCGTGCGCTGTCGCCATCTTGACTTCCTGCGCGGTGGACTGTAGGTAATTATGATCTGCCGCTCGGCACACGCGGTTGAGCACCAACGAACCGAAGGAGGAACGACGACGTGCGGAGGATCCGTCCGGCTATCAGTCTGCTCGGACAGTGGGCACGGGCCGGCTTCCGCGCTCTTGCGTTGCTCGGGTTCACCGCGTGTGCAGCAGCCTCGGCGACTGCCGCCGGGCCGGTCGAGGGCGCCGGTGCGGTCAAGGCCACGATCAGGGTCACGCGCGAAGAGCTCGTCGAGAAACCCGTGAGCCCGCTCATTTACGGCAACTTCATCGAGTCGGGGTTCGGGCGGCAGGTCGAGGGGATGTGGGCCGAGATGCTGTTCAACCGCAGCTTCGAGCACGTCCCGCCGTACACGGCCGCGACCTGGGGCTCGCATGAACAGGACCCCAACAGGATTACGAAGGGGATCTGGTACCATTCGGGCTACGAAGAGCAGCCCTGGTACCTTGTCCCCGGCAACAAAGGCGCGACACTCGAGACCGCGCGCCACAGCGGCTTCCACAAGGGCTTGCAGGCCACCGTGCTCCGGAACAGGAGCGGCGACAAGTGGGCCGCGTTCGCCCAGAACGGCATCTACCTCAGACGGGGCGAGCGGTACGAGTTCAGCGGCGTGCTCCGCTGCTCCCCGGAGACGTGGCAGATCGTACCGGACGGCGACACGCTCGACGCCGTGGTCTGCCTCTACCCGGAGGGCAAGTGGTCCAACCCGATCGTGAGGGTGCCGATCAAGGGCATCGGGGCGGTGTTCGAGCGGTTCTCGGTGACGCTCGATAACCCCCACTTCCAGGGCCGCGCCACGTTCAGCCTCTGGATCCCGCCGAATTCGGTGCTGATCGCCGACGATCTCTCGCTGATGCCGGCGTCGAACGTGCACGGCTGGCGCAAGGAGCTCGTCGAGGCGGCACGCCGCGTCAACGCGCGCATCCTGCGGTGGCCGGGTGGATGCTTCGCGTCGTTCTACGATTGGCGCGACGGCATCGGCCCGAGGCCGAGCCGCACGGCGCGCCCGAGCAAGTTCTGGGGCGGCCTGTGCCAGAACGACGTCGGCACTGCCGAGTTCATTCAGTTCTGCCGGCTCGTCGAGGCCGAGCCGTTCATCTGCGTCAACGTGATGACGGCGACGGCCGAGGACGCGGCCGAGTGGGTCGCCTACTGCAACGCGCCGGCGTCGCACCCGGTCGGCGCGCTGCGCAAGCGCGATGGGTTTGCCGAGCCGTTCGGCGTCACGTACTGGGAGCTTGGCAACGAGACGTTCCGCAAGTTCGGGCCGCGCCAGTATGCCCAGCGCTGCGTCGAGTACGCGCGCGCGATGCGCGCCGTCGACCCGACGATCAAGCTCGTGCTCATCGGTTATGGCGCGTACTGGCGCCATCTCGAAGAGATGCTTGAGATCGCCGGCGAGCACATCGACGTGGTGGCCGACCGCGCTGTCGACGGGCGCTGGCTCCAGCGTGACCTCGAGATCATCCGCGCCTACAACGCCAAGCACGACACGGCCATCCAGCTCTGCAATACCGAGTGGCCCGCGCCGATCGATGGCGTGTCGGGCGCGTTCGGCCCCGGCGATCGGCAACGCTTCCGCACGCACAAGACCCAGCAGATGTGCTGGCGGAGCGCGATGAACACCGCCAGGGCGTTCCTGCTCTTCCAGCGGCTCGGGGGCGACTTCGTGTTCTCGAACTTCAATAACTTCGCCAACACCTGGGGCCAGAACGTGGTCGAGTGTCCGAAGGAGGGCGTCTACCTCTCGGCTGCCGGCCGCGTCTTCGAGGTCTTCTCGCGCTCACCGGCTGCGTGGCCGCTTCGGCTCGAGGGCACCGAGCGGTTCGATAACTTCGACGACGGATTGGACGTGGCTGTCCAGGCCGCGTGGGACGCCGAGCGCGAAGGGCTCTGCCTCTTCGTGGTCAACACCCGGGCCCAGCGGCTCGAGCTGTCGTTCGACCTGCGCGATCTGGAACGGCCGTTCTCGACGAGCCGGACGACGATCCTTCGCGCGCCGTCACCGCTGACGGTCAACACGCTCAGG
>Ga0307430_1000234_pt1 | contig 53547 bp, 44 predicted proteins | sample SalMarWE160130MG_FD_202159 | JGI IMG/M metagenome (GOLD analysis project Ga0307430, IMG submission 202159) | Salt marsh sediment microbial communities from the Plum Island Ecosystem LTER, Massachusetts, United States - WE1603-130 | ecosystem: Environmental > Aquatic > Marine > Intertidal zone >... | reverse complement strand
ATATCTATGGCCAATCGCTTGAAGTCGGTGAGAATGCAGAAGGCGCTGCCCAACACGCCGGACTGGGAATGGATCTCATGCAGCGCGTAGAGGCGATTGCGCGTCACGCAGGGTACAATAAAATTGCAGTAATTGCAGCGCTGGGAACTCGGGGTTATTATCAGAAGATGGATTATGAACTGGCGGGAACGTATATGGTTAAGGAAATGAGATAAATCAGATAAAATTCTTTGCAGCATCAACGCTGTTTTTTATCAGCGTGTCTGAGAGAAGTTCACTTTCCTGCCATAATCCATGCAATACAAATCCGATTCGAAGAACGATAAGGAGAAATTCGTTTGCCTGAAGCGCTTGACATTTCATATGCAGAGCAGATCCAGGCTTTGAAAGAGATCAGCACGGCCATCTCCTCCGACCGCTACATTGAAGACGTTCTGCGTCTCATCGTGACGGTTACCGCCCAGGCGATGAACTCCCAGGTGTGTTCGCTCTGGCTGATCGAAGAAGACGAAAAATGCCTGCGCGTGCGTGCTACGCAAACGATGAATAAGGATTATCTCAAAGAACGAAATCTCAAGCTGGGAGAAGGTGTTGTGGGTTACGTCGCCCAACGGGATCAGCCGGCGGTCATTATAGATGTCTTGAAGGAACCTCGTTACAAGGAAAAGGAATTGGCAAGGAAAATGGGGCTTCGCTCCATGCTCAGCGTTCCCATGAAGGTTCGCGACAAAGTCATCGGGGTGATCAATTGCTACACGTCCCATAAACATAATTTCTCGGATACCGAACAGGATATGCTGACCACCGTTGCCAACCAGGCCGCGATCTGTATCGAGAATACAGAATTAATGGTACGCTCGAAAGTCATCCAGGAGGAATTGGAATCGCGTAAATTGATCGAACGCGCCAAGGGGTTGTTGATGAAGGATTTTGGTCTTCCGGAAGAGGAAGCCTTCCAGATGATCCGCAAGAAGAGTATGAACTCCCGCCGTTCGATGCGTGAAATCGCCGAAGCAGTAATTTTGGCGAACGAATTGAAATCGTAGACTGTTCTTATCGGAAATACTTGACAATTCGGATTTTTCAGATATCATACGCCTAACACAATGACGTGTTGCGGCCGAGGTTGTCCGTACGGGGACCTCGGCTGTTTATTAACGAAGACGTTGAGTTAGGCAAAGACGCCAACGGATTGAAAGAATGCCGTGGCGTCTTTTAAATTTTAATCTGACGGGTTTGGGAGGTTGGAATGGGTCAATTTTACGAAAAGGATATCAGCGGCTGCGGTATCGTCGGATTTGTCAACGAAAACGGCAAGGTCGTTCCCGGTGATCGCATCATCACCGCCATGACCACCATGCATGAACGGGGTAATGGCCTGGGTGGCGGATTTGCTGCTTACGGTATCTACCCGGAGCGAGCTGATTGCTATGCATTTCATATGCTTTACGACCACCCGGAGTCAAAAACGAAGACTGAGGCGTATTTCGAGACGAAGTGCATCATCGAAATGGATGAGCCCATTCCCACGCGGCAAAACGCGTTTGTTTCCAACCCTCCCATTCTCTGGCGTTATTTTTTGAAGTTGAAACCGGAATCGATCCAAGGTGGCGATGAAGAGGATGCGATCGTTCGTATCGTGATGGAGATCAATGCCAGGATCGAGGGCGCCTTCGTCGCTTCCGGCGGGAAGAACATGGGCGTCTTCAAAGGAGTCGGGTTCCCTGAAGACATTGGTGAGTATTACCGCCTGGATGAGTATGAGGCGTATACCTGGACGGGGCATGGAAGGTTTCCAACAAACAGCCAGGGATGGTGGGGTGGTGCGCACCCGTTCAGTTTGCTGGATTGGACCGTGGTGCACAACGGCGAAATTTCCTCCTATGGGATCAACAAACGCTATCTGGAGCACTTCGGCTATCAATGTACCTGCTACACGGATACGGAGGTCCTGGCCTATCTTTTCGATTTGTTGATCCGCAAGCATCAATTACCAATTGAGATCGCGGCAAAGATCGTTTGCGCACATTTCTGGGACGAAATCGAGCGCATGGATGAGCAGCAGCGAGAAATCTACCGCACCCTCCGGGCGGTGTATGCGAGTGCGCTTGTTAACGGACCCTTTGCTGTCGTCATTGGACATACCCATGGCATCGTGGGATTGAGCGACCGTATGAAGTTGAGGCCCTTGATTGCTGCACGAGATGGTGAGACGCTCTACATTGCCAGTGAGGATTCGGCAATTCGCGAAATCTGCCCGCAGCCTGAGAAGGTCTGGATGCCAAGGGCGGGCGAACCGGTAATTGGTTTGTTGAAATCACCGCAGCAGCAGGAGACTGCCGCTTCGCTGCAAAGAATGGCTTTGTTTCAATTGCAGAATTCAAAATAATTTCAGAAGAGAAGGTTTGGAATCGTGTCATTATCACTATATCCTTCAGAATTTCGGATCGAACGGGACCCGGAAAGATGCATTGTCTGCCAGGTTTGTGTGCGTCAATGTGCGAACGATTGTCACGTGTACGACGAGGACGACGATTGCATTGTCAGCAACGAACGCAACTGTGTCGGATGCCATCGCTGCGCCACCTTGTGTCCGACGAATGCGATCACGATCACGCAGAATCCGAGTGATTTCAAAACGAACGCCAACTGGACAGCTCGTGTGATCAAGGACATCTACAAGCAAGCGGAATCGGGCGGTGTGCTGCTGACCGGGATGGGATGTGACCGGCAGCTGCCATCCTATTTTGACCGCATGCTGCTCAATGCCTCACAGGTCACCAATCCGTCGATCGATCCCTTACGAGAGCCAATGGAATTGCGCACGCATTTGGGAAGCAAACCCGAGCGAGTCGATTTCAAGCGCACAGGGGAAGGTTTCGATCTTACGACGGAATTAAGTCCGCAGCTGGTGATAGATACGCCGATTCTGTTCTCGGCGATGTCCTACGGCTCGATCAGCTACAACGCGTGTTTGGCGCTGGCGACGGCGGCACAAACGGTTGGCACGTTTTACAACACCGGAGAGGGCGGACTGCACAAAGATTTTTACCCGTATGGCGAAAACACGATCGCGCAGGTCGCCTCCGGGCGTTTCGGCGTCCACGCCGAATACCTGGATGTTGCCGCGGCGATCGAAATCAAGATCGGTCAGGGAGCGAAGCCAGGCATCGGCGGACATTTGCCGGGGGAGAAAGTGAGTGAGGAGATCTCCCAGACGCGTATGATCCCGGTTGGAACAGACGCGATTTCGCCTGCGCCTCATCACGACATCTACTCCATCGAGGATCTGCGCCAGCTGATATTTGCATTGAAAGAAGCCACCGGCTATCGCAAACCGGTGAGTGTAAAAATCGCCGCAGTTCACAATGTGGCGCCGATTGCCAGCGGGATCATTCGCGCCGGGGCGGATATCGTGGCCATCGATGGTTTGCGCGGTGGAACCGGCGCAGCGCCCACCATGATCCGAGATCATGTGGGGATTCCGATTGAATTGGCCATCGCCGCCGTCGACCGCAGGCTGCGGGAAGAGGGAATTCGACACCGAGCTTCGATCATCGCCGGTGGAGGATTTCGCAACAGCGCCGATATCGTCAAGGCGATTGCTCTCGGCGCCGATGCGGTCTACATCGCAACAGCGGCGCTCGTGGCAATGGGATGCCATCTCTGTCAGAAGTGTTACACGGGCAAGTGCAACTGGGGCATCGCTACCCAGGATCCGTACCTCACCAAGCGTCTCAACCCCAATATCGCCCAGAGACGGCTGGTAAATTTGTTGCATGGCTGGTCGCTGGAGATCAAAGAGATGTTGGGCGGCATGGGGATCAACGCCATCGAGAGTCTGCGGGGGAATCGCGAACACTTGCGGGGTGTCGGCATGACCCAAAACGAGCTTGACATCTTGGGTATCAAGTCAGCCGGAGAGGCATGGTAACGAAGCAATCCAGGAGAAATACATGAAGCGAATATACATCCACGAGGAGTACTGCATCGGGTGCCGGTTGTGTGAAATTCACTGCCTCGTGCACCATTCAGAGTCGAAGAAAATCGTGAAGGCCTTCAAGGAAGAATTCCCGCGCGCCATGTCACGGCTTGTGGTGGAAGAACAAGGATATCTTTCATTTGCGCTGCAATGCCGACATTGCGAAGAAGCGCCATGTGTGGAGGCTTGTATCACCGGCGCAATGCATCGTGATCCGGAGACGAACGCCATTCTATGCGATCAGGAAAAATGTGTGGGCTGCTGGATGTGCGTCATGGTTTGTCCCTTTGGGGTGATCAAACGCGATATGGAAATAAAACAAGTGGCTTCGAAATGTGACCTGTGTCAGGGAGAGGAAGTCCCGGTCTGTGTTCGAAATTGTCCCAACGAAGCGATCACCTTTGAAGAGAGGTAAAGATATGGAATATGTCATTATTGGAAATTCCGCCGCAGCTATCGGTGCTGTCGAAGCCATCCGCTCAGAAGACGAATCGGGCGAGATTGTTGTCATATCCAAAGAGCCGTATCGGGTGTATTCACGTCCGCTGATCACGTATTTGCTTGCAGGCCATGTAGATGAAGCGCGCATGTATTATCGTGATGTGGATTTCTACGAACGCATGCGTGTCCGCCCCTTGCTCGGAGAAAAAGTGACGGCCCTGGATGTCGACGAACGGCAGCTTACATTGGACAGCGGGGAACAAATCGGTTACGAAAAACTGCTCGTTGCAGTAGGCGGGGCTCCCATAATCCCACAAGTTGATGGTGCGCATTTGAAGGGCGTTTTTACCATGATGGAATGGGAAGATACCAATTCGATCAACCAGTATCTAGAGACCTACCCGGTTTCTCGTGTTGTGGTGATCGGCGGTGGTTTGATCGGTCTCAAAGCGGCCGAGGCGTTGAATGAACTCGGCCTTGAGGTAACGGTTATCGAACTCATGGATCGCGTCATGAGCGCCAATTTTGACGAAAAGGCCTCGGAAATCGTACAACGCAGGTTAATACAAAAAGGAATCGCTTTGGTTACCCAAAACACCGTCGAACGAATCCTGCAGTATAAGAATCGGATCGGCGGTGTCGTGCTCAAGGATCATCGCCGCATCGATTGCCAGATGGTGATCTTCGGCATTGGCGTTCGTCCGAATCTGTCACTGATCGAAGGAACTCCCATCGAATACGGTAGAGGCATCCAGGTCGATGAGCAAATGCAGACCACAGTAAAGGATGTCTACGCTGCCGGAGATGTCGTCGAAGTGCGAGATGTTCTGCTCAACAAGGTGCGGCCGATCGCCATTTGGCCGAATGCCTACAAGCAAGGTTGGGTTGCGGGCTGCAATATGGCGGGAGGTTGTAAATCCTACCCGGGCAGTTTTGCCATGAATTCCATCGAGCTGTTCGACATCCCCACGATATCGGTCGGTATTCTTCAAGCCGGCGAGAATGGTTTCGAAGTACTCAAGCATTTCGATCGCATACGGGATACCTATAAGAAAATTGTGCTGCGGGACGGTGTCATCGTCGGCACGATCATGGTGGGTGACATCGACCGCGCTGGCATTTACACCGGTTTGATTCGGGAGCAAATCGATGTGAGTGGCTTCCGGGATGTGCTTTTAAGCGAAGATTTCGGATTGATCTCCCTTCCCAAGGAATATCGCAAACATCTTGTGGAGGGCGAAGGGGTGTATCTATGAAGATCAACGCAAAGGGCGTTCACTATCGAGAACTCAATCAGAAAATCCGCCAGGCGGTTGAAGCGGGAGAGCAGAATATTCGCCTGGATGCGGTTAACGGTCAGCGTTACATCGGTGGCGGTTTGAAAGGACAGGTCCATATTGCCATCAACGGTGTTCCGGGAAATGCGCTGGCTTCTTTTATGGATGGCCCAACGATTGAAGTGAGTGATAATGCACAAGATGGAGTGGGCAACACGATGAACGCCGGAAAGGTAATCGTCAACGGGGATGCGGGTGACATCCTGGGTTATGCCATACGAGGCGGGAAGCTCTTCGTGCGCGGGAATGTGGGTTACCGGGTGGGAATTCACATGAAATCTTACCAGGATAAGCAGCCGGTGATCGTGATCGGCGGCGGCGCGGGGGACTTTCTGGGCGAATACATGGCAGGCGGGATGATTATCGTGTTAGGACTCGATCAGGAGAATGGCCGCTCATGTGTGGGCAATTATGTTGGCACCGGTATGCATGCCGGGACGATCTATATTCGCGGGGAAGTGCAGGATTACCAGGTGGGTAAGGAAGTTGGTATTCGTGAGTCAACAGATGATGACATGACGACACTCGAAGAGAACCTGCGTGAGTACTGTAAAGATGTGGGTTTGAGCGTGAAAAATCTTCTCAAGGATCGATACACCAAACTCATCCCATATTCATCGCGGCCTTACGGGAATTTGTATGCCTACTGAAATCGTTTCGCTTCAACGTTACTCATTCGGTTCGGCATTTTGATTTGATGCTTGTCCATCCTTCCGGATCACCGTGATGGATGTGCCATTGTTGATCCTGGTGAAAACGAGTGGATCTCCTTCGATCATGCCAAAGGGATTGACGTTGGAATACGCCTTTGGGGACTGGTCCTCGCTGACGGGTGTGGGGCCGAAAAAGATGCAGAATGCGTACCCTGAAGGCCAATACCCCAGTTCACCGATCTGCATCACTTGGCGGGCGTCATCGGATTCCGGAATGACGACGGGAATATCGAAATAAATTTCATCTCTCCAGCGGTGGACAATTCCATCCAGTGGAAGCGCTTCCCAGATCGTTTTGGCAGTTTCATTTTCGAACAAACGCGCAAGCGCCGATATTTCACCTGCGCGGATTAGTATCTGCTTGTCCATCTTTTCTCTTTCCTGTCAGTCAGGTTGGGACGCAAGCAAGTTTCCTGTCTCCTGAGATCAATCATCACTTCCTAATAACCGGAATCCCGCTGAGATTTCATGTCGATCTTTGAAATGCACCAAGTGTCCAGGGCAGCGACAATCCGAGGCACCGAAGCCAGGAATGTGGATACTGCCGATTGTGGCAAGCCTGGCGGCCCATGGACACTCCATAGGTTGCGTTCCGGGTTTCCACCACACTTCAATTATATTACCCACATCAAGGAGTCTATCCACGTGCCAATGCGGTGGTTTCGCTTTGGAATAGCGGAGATGACGTTGGACTCTTGCCTGAATCCCGCATGAACCCAGTGCGCTGCCAGTGTAGATATAGAATCCGGGGGAGAATTGCTGCTGACCCAGACGGCCGATCGTTAGTTGGCATGATTTTTTTCAATTGAATAACGAGTGCGTAGGAGCCCCTTATTGCACTCGTCGAGTCTTTCAACCAGTAGGGACTCCCATCCTTCATTCGGATGTCGGTAATTGGATATCTGGAAAGCGAAGGAGTGTTTTCCATGTTGATTAGATCAATCGAGGGGCAATCGATGCTCGAATTGACATACTCATCGTTGCCGCAAGTTCCCTTGGGAGATCATGTTTTGAAACATGTAAGACACGGCGGAAGTTAATACCGCGCAGTATAATACCTCGATACAGGGGATGTAACTATCTCAACCGCTTCCTTCGGGCTTTTTCAAAAGAGCGTATTTGAACATTCTCGCGTTATTTCGTTCGGGATGTGATTACGGCTGCTGAGTAGATTCCTGGGCGTTGAGGATTGAATTTCGACGTAAACGTTCGTATCTTGTATTGGGAGATATTTCCCCTATGAAAAAGAGGTCAGTCAATGGTTCAATAATGATCCAGGGATTTATATTTTTAGACCGGATTAGATCTTGCCTGCCTGCGCCGGTAGGACTTCTCGATCGACAGTGAGAATCAGATAGGTTATTCGCGTGGATACTGGTTATACCAGATCGCAGCATCATCTTTACTTGATAATGGGCATCGGATTGAGTGTTATGTTCTCATTCGTCGTTGTCATATCGTTTTATCCCGTCTTAGCGTACGCAGGTACGCAGCCGCTTGAGGTAGCATCCGTTTCCCCGACCCAAATCCGTTCCACTGAACCCATGGAGAAAATCGAATTAGTTGTTTTAGCTACGCCAGATCCAATAGTGGGTAAATTGTCTTCCATTGTATTTGATGCTGAAGAAGAGTTTACAGAGGAACTGGATTCCGTGCGCATGATTTTTGGCGGCGATGTAAACGAAGGCCGTTGGGGGGACAATCCGGATTGGCATATCCCTCTGGTCGATTCATTTGTGAACCTGCTGCCGTTATTTCGAGATACAGATCTTGTGCTGTTCAATGCTGAAGGTAGTTTGTGCGACCCGTTGAACAGCGGAGTTGTCCTGGAACCTCGTGGAAGCAATATTCTTTGGGTAACGCCTGCATCCTTGTTCGATCTTCAATCCGAACTCGATGATATGAAGTTGGTTATTAATCAGGCCAATAATCATTCAATGAATTTGGGCGAGCCATGCATGCAACGTGGGACAGCACGGCTCTCAGAGGCAGGGATCGGTGTTCTCGGTGTTGGTGAGAATTTGTCTGTTGCACGAGAGCCGTACGTTGTGGAGATCAACGGAACGGTGATCGGGATCTTGGCGTACGCCGACACGAATGTGATTATCAATGCATGGGTTGCGAATTCGGAACACTCCGGGGTCGTGCCCATGGATCTGCTTATCCTTGAAGAAGACATGCGAGCATTGAGAACGGAAGTAGATTTCCTCATCGTCACATTTCATAGCGGGAAGGAATTTGAAAGGGGTGTCACACAGAATCAAGTCGAGTTTGCACTGGCGGCGGTTCAACAAGGTGCCGATCTGGTTATCGGGCATGGATCTCACGTCCCACAAGGGGTTCTCAAGGTCGACAACACACCCATCTACTTCGGCCTGGGGAACGGGATGATGGACCAATGCTTTCCCGAAGATTATGCATTCTATTCCAATGATGTGCGTAAAAATGTGTGGTTGGAAGTCGAGATAAAGAAATCCGAATTGATATCCGCCCAGCCTCACATTTTTTATTCCACGAAGTGTATGGTTCCCAATGTTGCTCCTCCCTTGATCAACGCTGAAGTTGTACATGCTTTTGAGAATATAGTTATCATGGATGATCTGTCTATCCTTCCTTATCTCGACACCGATGGTATTGTTAAAGAAGTGTTCCCGGACAGTATGGTAGATTAATCCTTCCATGGTCGAATGAGTGTTTCGGCCTATCCACCTTCGTCACCTTTTAACAGTTCTGCAGCGAAAAATTCTATTGAACGTGAAAAGAAGTCACGATAGGCGCGATTCTTATCAGGAAAAGGGGGCGTATTTTTTAAACTTAACATCGTGTGAAGAGGGAGAATTGCGGATGGATATGGATAATGGTATTCACTGCACAGTGAAAGCGGAGCTCGATGCTGCGATATAATTCCTCGGGCTGCGCGGTTCCACGTATTTTGAACGAGGTTTAAACGAATGAGAATGCATGGAGGTGGATGGCGGTCTTACATCCGCTATGATGAAGATCAAGATCGACCAGATGTCAGTCGCGCGCTGTTGCGCCGGGTGGCTGATTTCGCTTCTCCGTATTGGAAGGGCGTCGCCATCGTACTGATCACCATGCTGGTCATCTCCCTGCTCGCCCTTATTCCCCCCCTGCTTTTCCGGGACTTAATCGATCAAGCCATTCCACAAAACGATCGTATGCGCCTAAACTTGCTGGCGTTGGGCATGGTCATCGTTCCGCTGGTGAGAGGATTGCTCGGGGTGGTCCAGCGCTATACCTCCGCGCGGATTGGTGAAGGTATTATTTTCGACCTTCGCCGGTTTGTTTATGCCCATTTACAGCGCATGAGTTTGCGGTTTTATACGAACACGCAGGTGGGTGAAATGATGTCCCGCTTGAATAACGATGTGATCGGCGCACAGCGTGCCGTTACAGGAACACTGATTACGATCGTCAGCAATATATTCTCCTTGATCGCTACAATGGTTTTGATGTTTTCGCTCGAGTGGCGCCTGACCTTGTTAGGCATCGCCATTCTTCCGTTGTTTGTTTTACCGGCTCGTAGGGTTGGAAAAGTACTGCGAAAGATTGCGCGGGAATCGATGGATCTCAACGCAAGCATGAATGCACTGATGAACGAAACCCTGAACATAAGTGGCGCGTTGTTGGTAAAGATATTTGGACGCCACAAATTCGAGACGAATCGATTTAGCGAGCGAGCGGCTGATGTACGCGACATCGGCGTGCGCCAGGCAGTGATCGGCCGTTGGTTTCATCTGGCCCTGAGTTTATCTAGCGCGATCGGGACAGCTTTGGTTTTTTGGGCGGGAGGGCATCTGGTGTTACAAGGTGCCTTCACCATCGGAACGATCGTTGCCTTTAGCGCGTACTTAAGTGACCTATATGGCCCACTCATGGCCATGACCAACGCTCGGGTTGAGTTTGCGACGTCGATGGTAAGTTTCGAAAGGGTCTTTGAGGTCATTGACTTGCCGATCGAAATCCAGGATCGTCCCAATGCGTTTGTTCTGCAGAAATCGGAAGGCCATATCCGCTTTGAAAATGTAAGTTTCAGTTATCGAGGGACTCGAGATGGGATTGTTGGTCTGGAAGATGTACGGCGCTTCCGCTGGGGAGGGCAAGCTGCGTATGTAATTCCGGAAATTCCCGCCAAAAACATGCTTGCTCCCTTGCCTGAAGATGAGGATGAAATTCGTTATGCGCTTCGAGAGGTTAATTTTGAGATTAATCCAGGCGAGGTGGCTGCGCTTGTCGGTCCGAGCGGTGCCGGAAAAACGACAATAACTTACTTGATTCCCAGGTTATACGATCCAACGCAGGGACGTATTCTTCTCGACGACCATGATTTACGGGACCTGGCGATTGATTCAATAGCCGAAAGTATCGGCATGGTAACGCAGGAAACCTACCTGTTTCACACGACGCTGGCGGATAACCTGCGATACGCCAGAACCAACGCGAGTCAGGCGGATCTTGAGAATGCTTGTCGGGCAGCGAATATCCACGATTTCATTCAATCGCTATCTCATGGCTACGATACACTTGTGGGGGAGCGCGGATACCGCCTTTCGGGCGGTGAAAAACAACGCGTGGCCATCGCGCGTGTTTTATTGAAAGATCCCAGAGTGTTGATTCTGGATGAGGCAACCAGTCATCTCGATTCACAATCCGAAGCGCTTATTCAGCAGGCGATGGAACTCGTCATGCAGGGTAGAACATCCTTTGTGATCGCCCATCGACTCAGCACGGTCATCGGCGCGGATCAGATTCTGGTTCTGGATAAAGGAAGACTAGTTGAGCGTGGGCGTCATGATGAACTGCTCTCGATGGGTGGGAAGTATGCTCAGTTGTATGAGACACAATTCAGGGTGGAGCTGTAAGAATCGGGTGGCCGTCGTTCGCATTTTGGCAGACCCGGCAATCCCATGTGGTTTTTCAATGTATTGAATATCATACAAACCTTGTTCTACTGCGTTTACTTAGGATCGTGTAAAATCATGCAACCCCAAGGGTAACTCTACGTATAGGAAGTAGAAACGGGCGCAGATAAAGAGAAGGGTATGCCGGATCGTACACAGGAACAGGAATGGATCGGTCTTGCTGTGCAAGGCGATGATGATGCGTTCGCACGTTTGGTCGAAGCGTACCAGGCGCCTGTTTACAACCTTTGTTACCGGATGTTGGGTGATGGAGCGGAGGCAGAAGATGCTGCGCAGGAATCCTTCCTTAAAGCCTACCAAGGCATCGGCAGCTACGATACAAAACGATCGTTTACAACCTGGCTGCTTTCCATCGCTTCCCATCATTGTATCGACCGTCTGCGGAAGAGGCGAATCCTGACGATGTCTTTTGAAGATCTACTCCCAAGCCAGGAAAAACCTGACAGCAAGCCTGGCCCGGAAGCCATGCTTGCTCGATCCGAAACCGAGGCCTCGATCCGTGTACTTCTAGAACAATTGGGTGACAAAGACAGAGCAGCAATTGTATTGCGCTATTGGTATGAAATGTCATATGAGGAGATTTCGCATACACTCTCCCTCAGCGTATCGGCCGTGAAAAGTCGATTACACAGAGCTCGACGCGAGGTCGCGAAGCAATGGATGGATCGGGAAGCCAGTATTTTTGCAAGGCGAGGTAGACATGATGAAGCATCAGCCCTTTGAAAAATGGTTATACGAGCAAGAGGCACTCTCTGAAGATGAGGCGCAATTGCTACAAGACCATCTTGCATCTTGTCCGCGATGCGCCGCGATTGCAAAAGCACTGCGTGCTGTAGAAGAGCACTTCTGCACCGCTGTGACGATTTCACCCCAGCTGGGTTTCACCAATCGTTGGCGGGCGCGCCTGGCGCGGAAGCGTAAGATCGAACGTCAAAGAGAGAACACATCCACCATTGCCACATTTTCTATCGGCCTCGTACTGCTACTGTTGGTTGTTGGTGCTCGTCTGTTGCCATTGCTTCAATTGGTGGCACCACAGTTTATCGCCTGGTTTGAGAGTGTTTCCGACGCAATCGTGCATTTGAGTCTGGCTGGCGAAGTTTTGTCTACGATCCTTGGGAGTGCGATCGCCAGTATACCGTTAGGACTTCGGATCGCTATTCCCTTGGCGCTGTTTTTAATGGTTGCTTTGTGGTTCGCTTCGATATATCGTCTCGGCATTTTACCGGTTCGTAGGAGGTTGTAAGATGAAACGTTTATCCGCAATTGTGGGTTTGATCGTTCTGCTGACTTTTGCTGCTCCGACGCCCGCATTGGCAAGTGAGTCTTCGGATGGCCGTGTTGTGATTGGAGGCACGTATCGTCTCGAAAGCGGAGATGTCCTCGATGGAGACCTGGCCATCATCGGTGGTGCTGCATATCTGGAGGAGGAGTCACGTGTTACAGGTTCTGTCCTCGTGCTTGGCGGCAATCTTGACGTTTACGGCCAGATCGATGGCGATGTGATCATTCTTGGTGGAAACACGAATCTTGGCCCGGCCGCGTTAATCCGAGGGGATGTGGCAACGTTGGGTGGAAACCTGAATGCCAATGATGCTCAAATCGAGGGCGAAGTGATCAGTGGTTCTGATTTTGTAATTCCTTACGATTTTGAGAATTTCGAATTTGAGTTCGATCAATTCCCCGTGTTCGCTGTACCGAACATTGGCATGAGTGTTGAAGCGCGGGTGTTGTCGTACCTCTTCATGAGTTTCCTGATAACGGCGATCGCTGTGATCATGGTGGTGTTCTGGCCAAAGAATATTCGTACGACCGCCGAAGTCGTGGCCAAACAGCCCGTCGCTTCCGGAGGAATGGGATTGCTTACCCTTTTCGTTGTTATGCCTGTTTTGACATTCCTAATCATCACGATATGTCTGATACCGGTTTCCCTTTTTGGGTTCCTGATTTTCGGTTTGGCGTGGGTATTTGGTGTGGTCGCCCTAGGTTACCAGGTTGGAGAACGCCTTGAAAAAGCGTTGAATCAGGATTTCCAACCGGTCTTGTCCGCGGGATTGGGCGCGCTCGTACTCAGTCTGGTCGTTGGTGGTATTGTTTTCGTCCCATGCGTCGGTTTTCTCTTCTCGTTACTGGTGGGCGCTTTCGGTTTGGGTGCGGTCTTGCTGACCCGTTTTGGTACACGAACCTACCCGTACGTCGAATCCGAATTCGGCGCGCCGAGTGTAGTGGAAGCAGCAGGATCTGCTCCTGCACAAGCCTCAGGGGAATCTGAGGAGATGAAGGCTGAGTAGTCAACGCGCTTTGGTTCACGAAGCGCGAGTGTGATCGACTCGAGATTGGATCCTCCATAAGACTGTCCGTTCAACGGACGAGAATCATAAAGGAGTGATTTCGGATCACTCCTTTATGATTCTCGGTTGGCTTTTTTGTACACAAGTTATGCTCGATGTGAAAGCAACACAATGAACCTTAAAAATTTTCAAAATTTAATGTAGCGGACTAGCGCGAGACTTGGAGGATGCGCTATAATGCCTCACATCCTCAAGGACTCAGGTTGCTGATGTCATTTGTCCACTTGCACGTTCATTCTGAGTATTCCTTGCTGGATGGCCTGAGCCGTATCCCAAAACTGGTGCGACGGGCGGCGGAGCTCGATATGCCGGCCCTAGCCCTGACGGATCACGGCACCATGTTTGGGGTCGTATCCTTTTATCAGCAGGCGCGCAAAGTCGGTATAAAGCCGATCATTGGTATGGAAGCGTACCTCGCCGCCCGCGGCATGAAGGATCGCGATTCAAAATTGGACGGGCGATCCTTTCATCTTCTACTTCTCGCTGAGAATCAAACGGGTTACAAGAATCTACTCAAGATCGCCACAGCAGCACAGCTGGACGGTTTTTATTACCGGCCTCGTATCGACCGCGATTTTCTCGCCGAACACAATGAAGGGTTGATCTGCACAACTGGCTGTATGTCGGGGGAGGTTCCGCGGGCACTGCAGCATGGTCGAGAGAAGCATGCCCGTAAGCGTCTCGATTGGTATTTCGATGTGTTTGGCCGAGATCGCTTCTTCTTTGAACTGCAGCATCACGACATTCCCGAGCTGCCCGCTGTCAATCAGAAGCTGATAGAACTCGGAAAACACTATCAAGCGCATTTCATCGCCACCAATGACGTGCATTACGTAAACCCACAAGATGCAGCCCTGCAGGATATCATGCTCTGTATCCAAACCGGAGCCCTTCGAAGCGATCCGGATCGTATGCGCATGACCGATCCGTCGTATTATCTACGGCCGGTGGAGGAAATGGAGCAGCTCTTTGGGGATGTACCTGGTGCGTTGGAGAATACGCTCCTGATCGCCGAGCGGTGCAACGTCGATCTCGATTTCAAGGGATATCGTCTGCCCAATTTCGAAGTGCCGCAGGAATATACGCCGCAGTCCTACCTGCGGGAGTTGTGTGACGCAGGCTTGCGCGATCGCTATGGTGAACATGCTTTGGATCGTGTTTATCAGGAGCGATTGGAATACGAACTTTCCATCATTCATGATATGGGTTTCGATACTTACTTTCTCATCGTTTGGGATTTGTGTCGGTACGCACGCGAAGAGGGTATCTGGTACAACGCACGAGGCTCGGCGGCAGGTTCGATTGTAGCTTACTGCCTTGGAATTACGCTCGTAGACCCCATCGAGCACGGCTTGATTTTCGAGCGCTTCCTAAATCCGGGACGTGTCTCCATGCCGGACATCGATCTTGATTTCCAGGACGATTTACGCTGGAAGATGTTGGAGTATACGGCCAACAAATACGGGCGAGATCGTGTGGCGCAGATCATCACTTTCGGCACGTTGGGCGCACGCGCAGCGATTCGGGATGTCGGACGTGTACTGGATATCCCGCTTCCAGAAGTCGATCGCATTGCCAAGATGGTGCCCAATATCCCCGGGAAACCGGTCACCATTCCCGAAGCGATTGAGTCGGTTGATTCGTTGCGTGAGGCTTGCGCCGAAACCGCCTACCTGCGGGAGTTGATCGACACGGCCGCTCAACTCGAAGGTGTCGTTCGTAACGCCGGCACACACGCCGCGGGCGTTATCATCACCGATTTGCCCATCACGGAATACATTCCCTTACATCGGCCGACGGGAGGGCACCAGGACGATAATCCGATTGGCTCCGTGACCCAGTTCGAAATGAATGTGCTCGACTCGCTGGGGTTACTCAAGGTGGATTTCCTCGGTCTCTCGACACTCACGGTCATGGCGCGAGCCTGTCGTCTGATCCGTGAAAATCATGGCATCGATCTGGATATTCATTCCATCCCCCTCGACGATCCGGATACCTACGCCTTATTGGGACGGGGGGATGTATTGGGGGTCTTTCAGGTCGAAGGCGCGGGGATGCGTCGCAATTTAATCGAGATGAAACCGCGCGAACTGGCGAATGTTGTCGCCATGGTAGCGCTGTATCGACCTGGCCCGATCGAGAAAATTCCCGATTACATCCGCCGCATGCAGGGGTTAGAGAATATCGACTATCTCCATCCTGCGTTGGAACCGATCTTGAAAGAGACATACGGAATCACTGTCTATCAAGAGCAGATTATGTACACGGCCATGAACCTGGCCGGCTATTCGGCTTCCGAGGCGGACAACCTTCGTAAGGCTGTTGCGAAGAAAAAGGCAGCTGTTTTAAGCCAACATCGCAGTTCCTTTGTCGAAGGTGCCGTCGAAAACAACATTCCGGAAAACACAGCCAATACCATTTTCGATCAATGGGAGACCTTTGCTCGCTACGGTTTTCCCAAAGGCCACGCTGCAGACTATGCCGTGATTTGCGTCCAAACGGCGTACCTCAAAGCGCACTATACGATGGAGTATATGACGGCTTTGTTATCCGTCTTTAAACACGACAGCGACAAGGTTTCACTTTATATCTCCGACTGCAGGCGTCGAGGATTCGATGTCTTGCCGCCTGATATCAACCAGAGTGGTCTTGATTTTCGGATTGAAAGCACGGCGGATGAGAACAACAAAGGGGCGATTCGCTTCGGATTGGGTGCGATTAAAAACGTAGGAGAGAGCGCGATCGAGAAAATCATCGCTGTGCGGGATGCCGACGGAGCCTTTGAGAACCTGGCGGATTTCGCCCAGCGTGTAGACTTGCGACAGATCGGCCGTCGCGCCATCGAAAGCCTGGCCCGCGTTGGCGCTCTTGATTCTATAGCCGACCGTGCAGTGGTTCTCGAATCAGTCGAGCGTTTGGTGGCGATATCCGCTTCTCACTTTCGTGCCGCTGAAGTTGGCCAAATGACGTTTTTCGATTCGTCTGCAGTTGGAACGGAAAGCCCGGAGTTCGCGACCGCAATGGTGGATATTCCCCGTCGTCGTCAGCTGCGCTGGGAAAAGGAACTCCTTGGCGTGTATGTTTCCGATCACCCATTAACGCCCTATGTAGAAACGCTGTCCGAAATCGTCACACATTACAGCGTTGAGTTGGAAGATGCCATTCACGGGCAAACGGTGGTCGTCGCCGGTGAGGTCAGTCACGTCCGACCGTATCAGACGCGCAGCGGAAAACCGATGGGCTTTGTGACGATCGAAGATCTGCAAGGAAACATTGAGTTGGTCGTTTTTAGTCGTGTCTGGGGCAAGGTTTCGGATTGGCTCCAGGAGGACATGATCGTGATCGCGAAGGGCAAGGTCGATCTGGAACGCGGGGAACCGAAAATCCTGGCCGATCGAATAACCGCCGAATTGCCCGAGGTTAAGCCCACAGAAGGCGATAATGCGACGGATGAAATGTCACCCATACAGGTTGATGCGGAAATCTCAAGCGAAGGACGGGTGCCAAATCGGAATGACGAATCGAATCTGATAGAATCTATCCCGGAAGAGATCGATTCTGTGGACCAGGAGATCGTACTACCACATATCGAAAACGAAGCGCAGGCGGATACTAATGTAAGAAACATCCAGCAGGCGCAAAATCCGGAAGTGGAGCGGGAACCCACGGATGTTCCTGTGTTGTCCGCTGATGAAGTTGAAGAGAGCCTGCCATCTGGAAATGGAAAGGATCGTCCTTCAGTTGAAGAGATCACCAGTCAGACTTCGCCTTATAAGCCCAGCACCCCTGCTTCGGGTCAGGAAATCGCTGATTCCCAGATGTTGACCATCCTGTTAAAGTCATCTGGCGATCACAACAAGGACACGTTACGCATGCGGCGAGTACATGGCTTGTTGACCTCCTATCCAGGCAACGATAAATACGTCTTCCATGTGTTCGAAGCTTCTCGTAGGTATCATCTCGAGTTTCCAAACTCAACGACTGGTTATTGCCCTGAGCTACATTCACAGTTATTATCCTTGTTAGGAGAAGGTACAATTCGAGTAGAACCGTTGAGGATGCAATGACAACAAAAATAAAACGATTGGGAATACTATCTTCAGGCGGCGATGCTTCGGGGATCAACCCATGCATCCGTGCTGCCGTACGAACCGCGATCTCGAAGGGTATTGAGGTAATGGGAATCCAGGAAGGATTCGACGGCCTCATCCGTGGTGAGATGCGGGAACTGCGCGCACGCGATGTGGGGGGAATCCTTCAGCGCGGCGGCACTTTCCTGCGAACAGCACGGTGCCCCGAGTTCAAAACCAAAAAAGGGCAGCGGCAAGCCTTACGTGAGTTAAACGAGTCCGAAATTGATGGCCTCATCGTGATCGGTGGGGATGGTTCGATGAACGGCGCCCACGCCCTGGCAAGTTACGATTACCCGGTGATTGGTGCTCCGGCGTCGATCGATAACGACATCTATGGTACGGAAATGTCCATCGGTGTCGATACGGCGTTGAACACCATTATGGAAGCAGTGGACAAACTTCGCGACACGGCTTCTTCCCATCAGCGAGCCTTTTTGGTGGAGACAATGGGCCGAGGATGTGGCTATCTGGCCTTGCAGGTGGGAATCGTGTGCGGCGCGGAGATGATCATCGTTCCGGAAGAGGAAACCACGATCGATGAAGTCGCCGAGGCGCTGGAGAGTGCCTACGCGCGAGGTAAAAACTCCGCCATTGTGGTCGTTGCAGAGGGCGCAAAGCTTAAATGCTACGACATCGCCGAGGAACTCAACGCGCGCGACATCGGTTTCGAAACCAGGGTAACGATCCTGGGTCATGTACCTCGAGGCGGCAGTCCGACCGCTTTTGACCGCATGCTTGCATCGCGTTTGGGTGTCCGGGCGGTTGAATTGTTATTGGAGGGCAAGACCGACGTGATGGTTGGTTTGCAAGTGCAAGCGATCGCCAGCGTTCCCCTGGAGGATGTGATCACACGCTCGCAATCTCCGAATCCACGCTTCTTTGAAATTGCCCGCTTGATCAGCCGCTAATTCGCACAATCTGGCCGGAAAAACACCCGGTGCTTTTCGCAGCCGGGCGTCTAGATTCACGTTTGACATCCTGCGTATTTCGATGAATACCATCAGATGATAAAGCGTGGAATGCCTGTACGTTTATCCAGTCGGGTTAGTCCGGCGGCTCGGGCGAGTTCGACGGCACTTTGGTATTCTTCATGGCGCAGGCCGCGATCGAGATGTTCGTGCTCGTGTGCCTTATATGCCGGCCGATATTGTCCCATGATGTTCACATAGGTATCTTTGGAGATCTCATCTGCGATATATTGCACCACGTTTTCCGTGCCCGCGAGATCGTGCGGCAGGATGAGATGGCGGATTAAAAGACCGCGCTGGGCGATACCCGCCGAGTCGATTTGAAGATCTCCCACCTGGCGGTGCATTTCTTTTACTGCAGCCCGGTTGACTTCGGGATAGTTGCCAATTTTTGATAACCGTCGCGCGATAATGCGATCGTTGTACTTCATGTCCGGCATGTAGATATCGATAACGCCCTCGAGCAGCGTGAGTGCTTCGATCGAGTCGAAGCCGCCGGTGTTGTATACGAGTGGTAGATGCAGCCCATGATCGACGGCAATCACCAGGGCTTCCAGGATTTCAGCGACGACATGGGACGGCGATACGAAGTTCAGGTTATGGCAGCCTGTTTCCTGTAGACTGAGCATGATCGCAGCCAATTCATGGGAATCGACTTCCCGGCCGGCAGGACTCTGGCTGATGTCTGCGTTCTGGCAGTATTGACAACGCAGGTTACACCATGAGAAGAAGATCGTCCCTGAACCTCGCCAACCGCGCAGGGGATCTTCTTCTCCGTGATGCGGGCCGTAAGATGCGACACGCGCTTTCAATTTTGTGTTACAGGCGCCCACACGTACCGATCGATCGATACCGCAAAAGCGTGCACAAAGGTCACATGATTTTTCATGTTGGCGCGCCTCTTGCGCGCGCTGTTGCAGTTCACCTTGCTGATGCAGACGAAGATAGCGTGGGCGCCCTGTCGTCATGCGCGGGTTAATCGCTCCTGTATATCGTCTTCATTTACTCACTGGTCATGATGAAGAGTGGTTTCATCTCGAAGCTCTTGTAGTACGGCCGCAGCCGCTCGGTGTTGTAGAACTTCTCCACATCGACCAGTTTCGATGTGCTGGTAACCACATCGATCGGCACGTTGTCGTAACGGCCGTTCTTTAACACGACGAGGCGGCCGTGAACGCCAGCAAGGATCAAGTCCAGCGCCAGGTTGCCGTATGCCATGGGTACGATTGAATCGATGGCATCCGGATCCCCACCACGGACCAGGTAGGCCAGACGCTGCGTGATCGTGTTGATCTGTCGACCGTTGTTGAATTTACTCGAAATTTCCTTCAGTTTGGCAGACACCAGATCTCCGATGCCACCCAATTTCATGTGGCCAAAAGCATCTTTTTGGGTGTCCTTAAATGTCATTTCTCCGCCCTCGAACATGGCGCCTTCGGAGACCAGAACCACGGAGTATTTACTCGGATTCTTGGCGCGGTCTTCAATTAGGAGTTGGGTCAGTTGATCGATCTTGAATTTGTATTCCGGGATCACACAGCGATTGGCGGCACCAGCCATGGTGGGAAGCATCGCCGTAAAACCTGCGTATCGACCGAATACTTCGACGATCAACAAACGCTCGTGTGAGCCAGCGGAAGTTCGCAACAAGTTGGTGAGACTAATGGTGCGGGTTACCGCGGTGCTGAAGCCAATACAGTAATCCGTGCCGGGGACGTCGTTATCCATTGTCTTGGGAATGGCGACGCAATTAACACCCTCTTGAAACAGGCGAACGGCGTAGCTCAACGTGTCGTCGCCGCCGATCGGGATCATGTAGTCGACTCCAAGAAAGTCGAGGTTTTTCAACACCTCGGGCGTAAGATCGTTGGTCTCTTCGTTGTACTCTTCTCGCAGATGCTCGGGTACGGCTTCCTTGGCGACACGACTCGGATTTGTTCGTGAGGTGTGGATGAAGGTGCCGCCGGTCCTGCCCGCTTTGTTGACGATTTCTTCCGTGAGGGCCATGAAACTGTCGCTGTTGTCCGCTTTCTTGTCGCGTTTGACATTGATCGTTCCCGCCCAGCCGTGACGGAAGCCGATGACTTGATAGCCCTCCCGTAAGGCACGAATCGTGACCGCACGAATTGCAGGATTGAGCCCCGGTACGTCACCGCCACCCGTCAGGATTCCGATAACTCCTTTTTTCTTTTTCACGTTTGCCATGTCTTCTTCTCCAGAATGAGATTTCGATGCGTTACTGTGAGAATGTCGTTTTCCCAAGGAACGCAGATTTACTTGGGTAATCGAGCTTGGATTTGTCTTCCGTTAATCTTAACAGAAGGGTCGCTGTTTCATCAAGGTATGCCGAGATTCCGATAGGTTAAACCCTGATACGCTGCGAACGTGTCGGACGGATTTTGGTTGGTATGAACCTTGCAATATTTACTGCAAGCCGATCCCGGTTGGTCCGTGGAATGATAAATGGAGCTGAGCGATGATATACAAGGGTGCAGGTGTTTCAAGAATCGTGGAGCGGGTGGAAAATCTGCGAGAACCTTTTCGTAAGAATGCCATCGAATGGTTGAGTTTACGCACCCGACGACCGTTAGCGAATCTTCAACTCGATTTAGATCAATTCTTGCGGGAACAAGATCCTTTCGTACGTGAGTTCTTTGTCAAGGATACATTATCGGTACTCGATCTCGCAGTGAAGCATTTTGGCGATCCAAATATGCAAGTCAGCGACTCTCGACGGGAATATCTCAATGAGTTGATGCAGACAGCGTCTATACTTCGATAGCAGCGAGAGGCGATATACCGTTCCATAGAAATGATCGATGATCGATTTCTACCTGTTCCAAACTAAGACCCGAGAATCAGGGGACACTGGGTGTACATCCCACGACGGGTTCGAGTACGGAACCAATTTGAACAAAACCTGTGCCATCCCATTCATGTTCCAGGGTCATCCATTCACACGGGCCCAGGGGAGATCCTCCCAACGTGCTGGCCTCTCGAAAAGTAATCACATCGCCGGCCTTCGACCATTCCCCGTAATACCCCTCGTTGAAATAGATCTGTGACATCCCAACGCCGTTCCAGGCGTAGATACCCAGTTCGTACCAAAGGTGTGGGCCGGAAGAACGCATGGGCACGATCACCAGCTTCTGGCAGCCGCCGAACTCGTAGGTTCCCGCTTCCGGCATCAACTGACGCTGGTTAGGATCACCGCTGGCCATGTTCCAGACGTTCACCCAGGCGCCGCCGCTCCAATTGTCGACGGAGATCGTTTTCCCGGCGATGCCGTTGTCGGTGATGCGTACCCGCTGGTAGGTGCCGTCGCAGTTCAAACTAACGCCGCCCGCTGGTGGTGAGCCGGTGGGTGAAGGCGTGATGCTTGCGGTTAATTCCAGGGTGCTCGAGGCTGTAGCGATTTCCGTTCCAGCCCCTGTGGCAGTCGCGGTTGCTGGTGATTCTGTGAGTGTAGACGTCGCTTCCACTTCCTCGGTTCCATCGCCTGAGTCAGGAAAGGGGAACGAACATGACAGAACGGCGCCGATAGTGAGTAGAAGTGCCAGATACAGTGCTGTGACTTTCCGTGTACTCATCATTCCTCCCTCAGTCGGGTGTGGGCAAAAAGCAGCTCGGGCTGCATTCGATGGTTACAACCAACTCGGTTCGATGTAGCTGCCGAACACGTCGCGCATCACGTTGACAATCTCTTCCAGCGTGGCGTAGGCGCGTACGGCCTCGAGTATCGCAGGCATCGTGTTTTGTGTGCCCTGACAAGCGAGACGCAAGCGGTCCAGCGCCTGGCCGACGGCACCATTATCGCGCCGCTGGCGTAATACTCCCAGGCGGGTGATTTGCCGCTGATAACCTTGTGGGTCGATTTGGAGCAGCGGGATGTGAAGCGGCTGATCGTCTTGATAGGCGTTGACCCCGACGATCAGGCGTTGTTGTTCGTCGATCTCACGCTGATAACGGTAGGCAGAATTGTGGATCTCCCTTTGGAAAAAACCTGTTTCGATAGCGGGCAGCACCCCGCCGATCTCATCGATGCGTTGAAAGTAGCGTCTGGCTTGTTTTTCCATGTGATCGGTCAGATTCTCGAGGAAATACGATCCGCCGAGGGGATCGACGGTGTTGACCACTCCGGATTCCTGGGCCAGGATTTGCTGCGTGCGCAGGGCGAGTTTAACCGCGGATTCCGAGGGCAGGGCCAATGCTTCGTCCATTGAATTGGTGTGCAGGGATTGCGTGCCGCCCAGCACGGCGGCCAGGGCTTGAATGGTAACGCGTACGGCGTTGATTTCGGGCTGTTGCGCGGTGAGGCTGACCCCTGCGGTTTGGGTGTGGAAACGCAGCAGCCAGGCGCGTGGATTTTTCGCCTTGAAGGTGTGGCGCATTTCCTTTGCCCAGATACGTCTTGCTGCGCGGTACTTGGCGATTTCCTCAAAGAAATCGTTGTGTGCGTTGAAGAAGAAAGATAGGCGCGGCGCGAATTCGTCGATATCCAGACCCCGCTGCAGCGCCCAACGCACGTATTCCATGCCGTCCGCCAATGTGAAAGCAAGTTCCTGCGCCGCTGTCGCTCCCGCTTCACGGATGTGGTAACCGGAAATCGAGATGGTGTTCCAGTTCGGCAGGTGATGGGTGCCGTATTCGATGGTGTCTGTGACGAGACGCATCGAAGGCTGCGGTGGAAAGATGTATTCCTTTTGGGCGATATATTCTTTCAAAATGTCGTTCTGGATCGTGCCGCGTAATTGCTGTGGGCGAACGCCTTGTTTTTCGGCCGCAGCGATGTACATCGCCCAGATTACCGCGGCGGGCGAGTTAATCGTCATGCTTGTGGAAATCTTGTCGAGCGGGATGTCGTTCAACAGGATTTCCATGTCTTCGAGCGAAGAAACGGCGACTCCGCACTTGCCGAATTCTCCCGCAGCCTGGGGCGCGTCCGTGTCGTAGCCCATTAGCGTGGGTAAATCGAAGGCGATCGACAATCCGGTTTGACCCTGGTCGAGCAGGTAGTGGAAGCGCCGGTTGGTCTCTTCAGCGGTGCCGAAACCGGCAAACATACGCATGGTCCACGGCCTGCCGCGGTACATCGTCGGATGGATCCCGCGTGTAAAAGGGTATTCCCCCGGCATTCCAAGATCCTGCAAGTAATCCTGATCGAGAACGTCCAGCGGGGTATACAGCCGCCTGACCGGCTCAGAAGAAGTAGTGCGGAATTCCTGGCGTTGTTCGGGAGTGTGTTCGAGGATGGGGTCGAGTGTCTTCGTTTGCCAGTCGTCCAGCGCTTTTTGCAGCGCTGCTCGCTGCTTTCTGTCCAACATGAAGGCCTCCACCGTGCGGTTCGTGAGTATAGTATGGGACGTATACGGAAATTCTCTGCTGGGTGGAACGTGGAAGCGAATTCGGGTTACTCTGCATCGTTGCCATGTATCGTTTCTGTGCTGGTTCGTAGGCCGCGTAGAAACGCCAGGATCCCGGCGGCAACGGCCTGTCCTTGAACCATCGCTCGATCGGCGAGTTCACGGGCGCGTGCCAGGCGGATAACCGGTTCTTGTTCGCTGGGTTCGTAGAGTTCGACAAGGACCCCGTGGGTGCTTTCAGGATGGATAAAGGCAATTCGCTTGCCGCCAGAACCGATGACCGGTTCCCGGTCGATCAAACGGATGCCGTGCTGTGCAAGTTTTTTCAGCGAGGCTTCGATGTCATCGACTTCGAAGCAGATGTGGTGGATTCCGGGGCCGCGGCGATCCAGGTAGCGCGCCACGCCCGTCTGATCGCTGGTTGGTTTCACCAGTTCGACTTCGGAGTCGCCCATGGGCAGAAATGCGACGATGGCGTCCTGTCCGGCGACGTCTTCCACGTGGGCGACGTCCAGACCGAGGGCGTCGCGCCAGAAATGCAGGGCGTGCTCGATATCATCGACGACGATGGCCACGTGATCGATGCGCGTTACAGATGGCATGGGTTCACCTAATAGCCGTTGATTCTATTCTACACGGGAATTTGGGGAGGGGAACAAGGTTGGTTATCGTTGGTTGCAACCTGATACGTAGGAATGATCAGCTGTTTTCATTCGATCATGAAAGACTGCGGATATAAATCCGCAAATCATCGGCACCGGATAGATATCCGGCGCCAACGGTTAAATCCGTGAAATATGGGCGGGGGATGCATATCCACCGCCCATATATGGCTTCTATTCATCCTGAGCGGAGGGATGCGTACTACGCAGCCCGCAGTCGAAGGATGGCTTTTCATCTTCTCCGATTGCGGTTGAAATCCCGTCCTTCGACTTCACTCGCCACTTGCGTGGCTCGTTCCACTCAGGATGATGAAGGGGACTCTCGCCGCTGTGCGGCTCGTTCCACTCAGGATGATGAAGGGGACTCTCGCCGCTGTGCGGCTCGTTCCGCTCAGGATGATGAAGGGGGTTCTCACCGCTGTGCGGCTCGTTCCGCTCAGGATGATTGAAAAGGGATGGGTGGAGTGTCCGAGAAGTCGAATCTCATAGTAGAGAAGTAGGTGTTAAATAAAAAAGGGCGACCCGCCGGGTCGCCCTTATATATCTGTTGATTAGATGCCCGTCGGCGGGCGGTATTCTCCCCACACCTGGCGCAATCGTCCGCAGATCTCGCCCAGGGTCAAGTCGGCTTCCACACACTCAATGAGCAGCGGCATCATGTTTTCTTCCCCCTTGGCGGTTGATTCGAGACGGCCGAGTAGTTCGTCGGCGCGTCCAGCATCACGGCGCTTGCGCACCTCCGCCAGATGTTCCCGCTGCGCGTTTTCGATCGCCGGATCGAGTTTGAGGCGATCCATATTTAGCTCCTCCTCGGTCTCGTACTTGTTGACCCCCACGACGACGGACTCGCTGCGTTCGATCTCTCGCTGCGTACGATAAGCCGCGTCCTGGATCTCGCGCTGGATGTAACCCTGCTCGATGGCCGCCAGTGCACCGCCGAGATCGTCGATTTTCTCGATGTAGTCCATCACACCGGATTCGATTTCATCCGTCATGTGCTCGATCAGGAAGGAGCCGGCCAGTGGATCGATCGAATCACTTACACCGGATTCGTGGGCGATGATCTGCTGAGTCCGCAGGGCGACCTGTACGGCTTGCTCCGTCGGCAGACTCAAAGCTTCGTCCATGCTGTTGGTGTGTAAGGACTGTGTGCCGCCCAGAACGGCGGAGAGCGCCTGCAGTGTCACGCGAACCACGTTGTTATGCGGCTGCTGCGCGGTGAGTGTGCAGCCGGCTGTTTGCGTGTGGAAGCGCAAGCGCAGGGAGCGTGGATTTTCGGCTTTGAAGCGCTCTCGCATGATGTGTGCCCAGAGGCGCCGTGCGGCGCGGAATTTGGCGATCTCCTCCAGGAAATGGTTGTGGGCGTTGAAGAAGAAGGTCAGTCGCGGGGCGAATTCGTCGATCTCTAGCCCGGCTTCGAGGGCTGCCTGTACGTAGGCAATCGCGTTGGCGAGGGTGAAAGCCACCTCCTGAACGGCCGTCGAGCCTGCCTCACGAATGTGATAACCAGAGATAGAGATCGTGTTCCACTGCGGTACGCTTTCTCGACAGTAGCGGAATACATCGGTGATCAGACGCATGGAAGGACCGGGAGGGAAGATATAGGTTCCCCGGGCGACGTATTCTTTGAGGATGTCGTTTTGCACGGTACCGCGCAGACGGGAGACGTCGAATCCCTGGCGTTTGGCAATGGCGATGTACATCGCCAGCAGGATCGTCGCCGGGGAGTTGATGGTCATGCTGGTGGACACTTTGTCGAGTGGAATCTCGGCAAACAATTGCTCCATATCATCCAGACAGGAAATCGAGACCCCCACTTTCCCGACTTCACCGGAAGCGATGGGATCGTCCGCATCGTAGCCAATCTGTGTTGGCAGATCGAAAGCGATCGATAAGCCTGTCTGACCTTGCTCCAGCAGGTAGCGAAAGCGTCGGTTGGTTTCTTCGGCGCTGGCGTATCCGGCGTATTGACGCATGGTCCAGAGTCGGCCGCGATACATCGTCGGTTGCACGCCGCGTGTGTAAGGGTACGCGCCGGGAAAGCCCAGTTTTTCTAGGTAATCCGCTTCGCTGAGTGTTTGCGTATAAAAACGTTCGAGTGGAATCCCGGAAGATGTCTCGAAACGTTCCTTGCGTTCCGGGAACCGTTCCAACGTGGGATTAAGCGTTTGTTCTTGCCATTCTTTGTAGGTTTCGTCGGTTGACTTTGTCATTGAAATTCCTTGTTCTAGGCAGCATATTTCAGACCCAGGTCATTGGGCTGGATCGCTGCTATCCCAGAGAAGTTTTCGAAGGTTGCGTCGCGAAAGGGAAGCTGCAGCCTTTGTTGTAACGTGTGAAACAGGGAGAGATAGTTCATCTTCGCTCGTTTTTTCCAGGATAGATCTAACTTGGAAGACACCCGTTTCACATCATCGAGTGAATTGCCTTCAATCTCGATAAAATAGCCGAAGGGCAGCTCGTCCAGCATGATGCTGCAGGGTTCTAGGGTGTACGTCTCCCGATATTTCTCGTAAATAAAGAAGACTTCGAAGCCAAGTTTTTCAAGCAGTATCCTGGTGGTTTCGAAATCATCGACTTCGACTTCAATTTCAGTGCGTACTTCGACGCTCGCGGCGTGTTTATAGGCAAGCACCGCGGATCGGTCCTGCCGCAAACGCAGCAGCGAGTGTTCGCCGGAAAGCTGCCTGTCTGAAGTGTCGAAGCGCAGGTTGCGTTCGAATATGCGCGACGACGTCAGTTTTCCCCCCAACGAGTTGATCCTGGGGCGGATGTCATCGAGTTGGGGAAGATAAAATTTGGCTTCGATTTCTTTCTTTACACCAGACACAGGGTCATTCCAATGGATGCAATTTTGTGATCGCTGACTTTCGGCAGTGGGATGATGTAGAAGATCTTCGCGTTTTGAAGGGTACGTTCAGCCACCCAATCAGCCGAGGATTACCAAAACTTCATTTTTCTCCACACTGTCCCCCGGAGCGACGTTGATTCGTTCTACGGTTCCGGCGCACGGCGATTTGAGTTCGTTTTGCATTTTCATCGATTCAAGAACGATGAGATTCTGTCCTTCTTCAATTTCCTGACCCTCTTCAATGGGGATGCTTACAACCAAACCCGGCATTGGGGCTTTAAGTTGGAATTCTCCACTCTGGACTTTCTGCGTCGAAGAGGCATTGCGTAGTCGCCGTTGTCGTTCGTCTTCAATAGCGACTTGATAGAGATCGCCTTGCAGCAGCACTTCCATGCCGCTTTCCGTGGGATAGACGTAAGCTTCATGGGAGCGTCCATTAAGCAGCAAGGAGTAGACGGGTCGTCCCATAATCGACTGAAAATCCACCGAAAGTCGTACACCATCGACGATCAATTCCTGATCGCTGCTGATTTCGATTTCGAAAATCTGGTCTTCGATGGTTGCGAAGTATTTCATACACCCTCCGGGTTCACACACAGATGCGCTTCTGCGCCCGCTACTTCCACAATCAACGCTGCATTCTCTCCCAGCGCCCGACCCATTTCCAGTTGCTCGCATCTCGTTCGCCGCGGCGGACGATTTGCGAAGCCTCCTGAGTCTGACGATGGGCGACGAGCACAGCCATGATCGCGGCAATGTGTGCTTCCGCTTCCTTGCCTTCTTCGGCCTCATCCATCGAAAAGCGCTCTTCGACGAAGCGAGTATCGTAGTTGCCTGCGATGAAACGGTGCGAATCCATGATGTTCTGATGGAAGGGGATGTTGGTTTTCACGCCGGTGATGCGGTATTCTTCCAAGGCTCTGCGCATGCGCAGTATCGCTGTGCCGCGCGTCTCTCCCCAGACGATCAATTTCGAAATTAACGAATCGTAGTACGGCGAGATCTCGAAACCTGAGTACACACCTGTATCCACACGCACGCCGGGCCCGGTCGGTGGAATGACTTGGGTCAGGCAGCCGGTGGATGGCAGAAATTGGTTGTAAGGATCTTCGGCATTGATACGACATTCCATTGCCCAACCGTTGGAGTGGATGTCTTCCTGGGCATAATGTAGTCTCCTGCCGCGAGCGATACGGATTTGTTCCGTGACGATATCCACGCCAGTGACGAGTTCGGTCACAGGATGTTCGACCTGCAGGCGTGTGTTCATCTCCAGGAAATAGAAATTCTTCTCTTTGTCCACCAGGAATTCGATCGTTCCGGCGTTTAGATAATCGACCGAGCGCGCCGCGGTGCAAGCCAGCTCGCCCATGCGTGTTCGCAGTTCATCATCCAGGAAGGTCGATGGTGATTCTTCCAACAATTTTTGGTGGCGTCTTTGAAGCGAGCACTCGCGCTCACCCAGATGGATCACGTTCCCATGGCCATCGGCCAGGATTTGGAATTCGATGTGACGTGCATCCACGATCAACTTTTCGAGATATACGTTGTCGTCTCCGAAGGCAGATTCAGCTTCGCGGCGGGCGGCGGTTATCAACCCCGGCAGATCTTTGGGGTCGTTGACTTCACGCATACCCTTTCCGCCGCCGCCGGCGGTCGCTTTGATCAACAATGGGAAACCGATCTGTGGTGCGATAGTAATAAGTTCGTCGTCGCTCAAATTTCCCTCGCCCTCGGTTCCGGGGACGACGGGAACGCCTGCCGCGGTGACGGTGGCACGCGCCACGGCTTTATCCCCCATGGCGGCAATGGCGCTGGGGCGCGGCCCGATGAAGTCGAGACCGGCATCCTGGACGGCGAGGGCAAAATCCTCGCGTTCGGCCAGGAATCCGTAGCCGGGGTGGATGGCGCCGGCGTTGGTGTGCTTGGCGATATCGATGAGCTTGTCTGCACGCAAATACGAATCCCGGGCTGCGGATGGCCCCAGCAAATAAGCTTCGTCTGCGTAGCGGACGTGCAGTGCGGCGCGGTCGGCTTCCGAATAGACCGCAACGGTGCTTATACCGAGTTCGCGGCAGGCTCGGATGATGCGTACTGCGATTTCACCTCGATTGGCGATGAGAACCTTCTTAAACATCGTTTCCCTCAGTGCCTCAACCGCTGGTTCCGGATTCCCACTTTTATTCGTCTCCGTAAAGTAGATGTGGGCAGGTCATCTACAGCGGGATGTTGCCATGTTTCTTGGGCGGATTTGAATCGCGTTTATTGGACAGCATTTCGAGCGCATTGATCAAACGCTCCCTTGTGTAGCGCGGTTCGATGATGTCATCGATATAACCGCGCGCAGCGGCGACGTACGGATTGGAAAACTTCTCTCGATAATCCGCCGCCAGTTCGGCCTCTTCTTTCTTGGGTTTTTTCGCTTCTGCGATCTGCTTGCGGTGAATGATCTTAACCGCGCCTTCCGGGCCCATGACGGCCAACTCGGCCGTCGGCCAGGCCAGGTTTAAATCACCGCGGATGTGTTTCGATGACATAACGACATACGCTCCGCCGTATGCTTTACGTGTAATCACAGTGATTTTGGGAACCGTGGCTTCACAATAGGCGAAGAGCAATTTGGCACCATGGCGGATAATGCCGCCGTGCTCCTGGCTCGTACCGGGTAGAAATCCCGGCACGTCCACAAAGGTGATGATGGGGATGTTGAACGAATCACAGAAGCGCACAAAGCGAGCCCCCTTGACGGAAGAATCGATGTCCAGAACGCCGGCCAGGACCTCGGGCTGATTGGCGACGATGCCGACACTGTGGCCGCCCAATCGAGCGAAGCCGACGACGATGCTCTGTGCATAGTTTTCATGGAGTTCGAAAAACACGCCGTCGTCGACAACCAGGCGGATGATGTCGCGCATGTTGTACGGTTTGCTGGGATCGTCGGGCACGATGGCGTCGAGCGCTTCCTCCGTGCGCAAGCGATCGTCGGAGGAGATCACCATGGGCGGATCTTCCATGTTGTTCTGGGGAAGGTAGGAAAGCAGCAGCCGGATCATGTAGAGACAATCCGCTTCGTTCGGGGCCATAAAATGACAGACACCGGACTCCGAAGCGTGGACTTCCGCACCGCCGAGATCTTCGAAGGAAACCTCTTCATGGGTGACGGCTTTGACCACGTCCGGGCCGGTGATGAACATGTAAGATGAATTTTGCACCATGAAGATAAAATCCGTGATGGCGGGAGAATAGACTGCCCCACCCGCACATGGTCCCATGATGGCGCTGATTTGTGGAATGACGCCGGAGGCAAGCGTGTTGCGCAGGAAAATATCGGCGTAGGCGCCGAGCGAGACGACTCCCTCCTGGATGCGCGCGCCGCCCGAGTCGTTGAGACCGATCAGCGGCGCCCCATTTTTCAGCGCCATGTCCATGATTTTACAGATCTTCTCCGCATGGACTTCCCCGAGGCTGCCGCCAAAGACAGTGAAATCCTGGGAGAAAACATACACAAGCCGACCGTCAATCGTCCCCCAGCCGGTGACGACGCTGTCAGAAAGATAGCGCTGTTGGTCCAACGAGAAATCGTATGTGCGATGTGTGACGAACATGTCGGTTTCGCGGAACGACCCGGTATCGAGCAGAATCTCGAGTCGTTCGCGTGCGTTCAAACGCCCACGTTCGTGGTGGGCGTCGATCCGCTCCTGGCCGCCGCCCAATCGCGCTTCCTTGCGCAAATTCTGCAGATGCTCGATTTTTGACGAATGACTCATACATTATTCTCCCGGTAATACGCTTGCACTGTCTTACGGTACGTGATCCAAAAGATCACGACGACGATAACCACTGTGCTGATCGCTGCTGCCGGCCATGATCTGCGTGTGAAGTCCGAACGCACGCAGAGCCATCTGTCGATCCAATACCATATGCCGATCAGCAAGACAACGCCCCGCGTCCATTGCAGGGCTCGAGGCCATCCAAAGAAAAGTGCTCCAGCGGTGAAGATACCGATCAATCCCCAAACACCGTTTTTGAGGAAAAGATACCCTCTGGGAACGGAGAGACCTAGATCGGGAAGCGACAAACCTGCCCGTAGTCCAGCGATTTGGATGGCTGAATAGATTAACACTATCAAGCTTAGAACAGTTACGAGGTAAGGACGTCGTTTAGATGACAAGGGTAATTTTCCCCATCTGCTCTCCGGCCGCCAGACGAGCTTGCGCTGCGGCTGCCTCCTCGAGGCGGAATTGGCGGTCGAGAGCGGGTTTGAGTTTTCCGGCAAAGACCAACTGCATTACCTCTGCAAAGTCGCGCCGTGTGCCCATCGTCGAGCCCAGAATGGATAAATGTTTGCCGAAGATCAAGCGATTGTCGATTCCGAATTTCGATTCGCCATGTTGGTCGAACAAGATGGCTTTCAATACATGCCTCCGGAGAACGTGGTGGTCAAGTGAGGTTCTCTACGGTTGCTGGCGCGAACACCGATCTTTCACTGGCTGATTATATCGTGGGTTTTGTGATGTGGTTTTATAAGCCTGGATTGGGATGTTGGTTGCTTTGACTTTAGTAGAAGGAAATATCGCGAATGTGGACTTTATCGTCGCTGAGGCTTTGCCCCAGAATGGTAATCTCGATGCGAGTAACCTCTTTGGGGGCGTCCAGGATGGTTATCTCCACCGTCGGATCATCCGGCAGGTTGATGAAGGTTTCGGACAACTCAATTGGCTCCGATCCCCAATCACCATAGAGACGCACGGTGAAAACGATGTCCATGCTGCCTGTGGTCGCTGCAATCCTGTTGAGGGTTATCGGAAGAGCGAAGTTGATGCGGATCGTAAACGGGTTGATATCGAAAGTGCGGATGAGCGTAAACGGATCGCTATCGAAGATGTACTCGATTTTTCCCAGGTCAATCTGGGTGTGTTCGATTGCGACCATCTGCTCATCGATTTCCACGTAATTCGTCACCGGTTGTTGACGAGCAACCTTTTCTGCGGCGAGGATATCGTCGATATTCGCTGCATAACGCATGCGGATGAAGAAGAACCCATCGGAGCCGTCCGGGTACTTCAATACTTCTTCCACGTGTATATCCGTAACTTTTTCTTCGTTGAGTAAATTCGAGTATTCCTCTTCGGTAAGGACCAATAGGGTGTTTTCGTCGAGATCACGTTTTTCCAATAGAAAGTGGTCTGCATTTCCGAGGTGGACATTGAGATCTTCGGGGAGGAAGAAACGCTGCAGGATATGTGTGCCGTTCGACCAGGTGGGGGAAACGAAAATGCGGTCATTCGGGTTCATGCGAGCGTGCTCTTCGACGGTGTCGAAGACTTGTTGGGCGCCGTATTGAGCGCCGTAGAGTCCGTAATCCTCATACCACCTGTACCCATGTGTGGTCGAATCGTATAGCATGAAGAGATTCGTTCCGACGAACAAAGCGATTGCTGCACAGCCGAAAACTCTGTATGAAACGCGGGGGGAAAGCCAATCTGCCAAACGTGATATCCCCAGTGCCGTAAGAATGGCGGCTGGGATCACGAATGAGAGGATACGTGTGATCCCGATGCCCACGATAGAGGCCCCCAACGGGGAGCAGATCGTGGCGATCAATATGGCGCGATTGTGACTCTGCTTTCGGTTTCGAACGGCGTCGATCAGGCCGATCAACATGAAGGGCAGCGTGGCGATGATGATGTGTCCGTATCCCTGCATGATGTGGCGGGTGAGATCGGTCTCCTGGGGGAGATACCAATAGATGGGATTCAAACCCTGCAGGTACGTCTTGAAAAAGGTGCCGATTTTTTCCTGGAGGGGAATATTTTCCAGCCAATACGTGCCGAGCATACGCAAGTGGAAGTAGGTTTCTCCCCCATAGTCGAGCTGAAATCGGACGTATGGCAGTGCGATCAACAAGACTAAAAAGAGGGAGAGGAGAAGCGTGCGTTTGTGTGCAATGTGGTAGCGGAAGTCGGAGACGAAAAGCAGCAAGGCGGTCCCGGCGATGATCAACTGTCCGCCGCTGTAACTGTAAAACGCCAGTCCGGCGAACAGAATGGTTAGCAGGAGGTTGGCTGACGATCCGTTGCGATAACGCAGGTAGAAATAGAGCATCAGTGCATACATACTGACGAAAATGACCGTTTCGAAGGCCGTACGCGAGTGCAGGAACCAGGCTGGCGTGATCGATAGTGCCAGACTCCCAACCCACCAGAAGCGGATCCGAAAGATATCCCGCAGCATCAAACCAACGGCAATGGCGGCCAGGACCGAAATCAACGCAGAAGTGGCACGGGTAACGAAAACGGATTTGCCAAAGAGCATGTAGGGAATTACTTGCACGTAGACGGAGAGGCTGAGGTTGTAAAGGTAGTTATTTTCGAAGTAGGTCGGAAGCAGCGTTCCGTCGCCATCGCGAAAGTCGTTGTTGACCAGATCTTCAGCGAGAACGGTTTGGGCGGCCTCATCGGTGAAAAAGTAAATCGGGAACTTTTCGAGTGCGATCAAACGCGTGACGGCGTAGAGGAGCAGCACGACGACAAAGAGTTGGGTGTCTCGTTCCCATTTGTGAGGGGTCAAGAGATGTGTGAATAACACTTTCAAACGGGCACCGAAATATTGAAGTCGTTCTCTAATTATTAATTTTCGGATCATCTTCTGCCTGACCAATTTCGACAACTCCCTCGTTGATCATCCCATGCCAGGATGGCAATCCAGTAACGGTTACGGTTGAAGCATGCGGAAATAGTACAATGGCTCTCCGACATCATCCCGTTCGACGATCGTGGTGCCCTGGGGATATTTTTGTTCGATCTCCGTCAGCGCTTCGGCGTTATGTTCCAAAATGACGAACGCGGTTGGTTCTTCGATACGTGAGGGCAATTGTTCCCAATCGATCGGCCAGGAAACGTCGTGTCCGCTGGCGTTGGATGCAATGTACGGCAAACAGGGAAGCGTGTTGTAGCCCATAACCGGTTGACCCAGGAAGTAGACTTCCATTTCAGTCTCTTGTTGGCGAATGGTTTCTCCAATTTTACGAGCGACGAGGCTTTTCACATCCGAATAACGTCCCTCCTGCATCACCTGGTTGAAGAAGCGAATTTCGGAATAGCCGACGATCAGCATAAAAGCGACCGCCGCTGCCGCGAAATGGGTGTTGTATTGTGGTTTTGTCGTCCGGATTTGCTGGTGGATTTCGTGCAACGGCAGAGCGATGATTACCGCAGCGATGGGTACGGCAAATAGTAATCGCTGTGCATTGGGGGGTCCGACGCTGAACGTCGATGCGAGAATGGGTCCGATGAGTGCGATCAAGAGGATGTTATATTCCGGGCGTTTAATCCGCAGCAGTGTGATGATCAAACCGGCGATGAATAAGGTGGCTGGTAAGGCGAGCAGCATTGGTGTTCCCGGGCTGTATACACCCAGTATTGGACGCGCGGTGAAACCGAGAATGGTATCCCAGAACTGTTTGGCGAAAATTATAAATGCCGAGTCGCCCGTGGACAGTGATGTATTCCGAATCCAATCTCCCTTCAATATCGATACACGATTAAGTGGTGCAGCCAACTCGTTGGGATTCTGAAGGTAAAAAAGCGCGAGGGGGAGCACGATGACGGCCGCGACCAGAATCATGGCTGTGATCCCGGGTAAGCGACCCGTTTTGGGTCGTGATTTCCACAGGATGAGGATCCATACTAGCGCAAAAACCGGCAGCAAGTGTCCGGTTGTATAGAAGAATTGTGCGAGGCCGATGGCGATGCCCGCGCCGATGAAGGCAAACCGCTTATTCTCCTGCCAGGCCACCCATATTGCAGCGATCATCACCATCAGGAAGAAACCGTCCCAGATGTTGGGGAGGGCGATGCGGCTGAAAAGTAGATGGTAGTGGAAAACGGAGAGAAACAGTGCCGCGATAACACCCGGGAGACGGCCGAACATCCATCTTGCCGCCCAATAGACAGCCAGGACGGTGAGAGCGCCGCCAACTGCAGAGGGAATGCGCATGGCCAAAACACTCCGTCCGAAAATTTCTTGCACGACGGCTGCCGGCCAGAACTGAAGCGCAGGAAACGAGAACCAACCCATGATTAACAGGTTATTGCGTACGCCAGTCGAATAATCCCAGGCCATCAGACCGACCGATCCTTCGTCGCCGCTGACAGTGTAAGGAATCTGATCGAGTTGGATGAGGCGAGATGCGAGGGCGATGGCTGTGAGGACGCCGGCCAGGATCCAATCCCAGCGGTCAATTCCCCGAAGTGATTCTTTCAACGATCCTTGCCAGTATGCCGCAACAACGGACAGACAGCCCGCGAGCCAGATCAAGGCATGCCAGGGCGAGTGGGCGATGAGGGCATTGCTGGCTGCCGCGCGCGATGCCATGGAAAGTGAAAAGCCAAAGATCAATAAGAGCACTTGTGGTTTGGAGATATCCAGGCGTGATGCGGCTGTTCCCAGTATTTTTTGCAGCTTATCCGCGATGGTCGTGGAATTGGCGGCGAGCACACCGATTAAAAAGCCGCCTGCGCCCAAGGCCAGCAGCACCGTGGTGATGAGTTTGTGGGGGCTGATCTGCGCGAGATACTGTCCCAGGAAGACGAGCAACAAACCCCCGCCCATCAGTAAAGTGCTTTCTAACGATGCGGATGACTCCTGGTCATGATGGGTTTGTTCGTCGTTTTTCGTCATATTTCCCTCCGGATTGTCGATTGCATACAGGCATCATCGCATTCGGACGGTGTGAATTTCCGAGTTTGTAATTTACTGAATATTGTACGGCTTTCTTGAATCCGTTGAAAGTTGCCCAAAGGTGGGACCACCTTCGAAAGCGTTTCTCGCCGGGAGGGCTTTGGCGGCTTGGATTCAGCGCAGTCCTAGCTCGTTCCTGGAGATTACCAGGCGTTGAATCTCGCTGGTTCCTTCGTAGATCTCTGTAATCTTGGCATCACGGAAATAGCGTTCGACAGGTAATTCCTTCGAATAACCCATTCCGGCGTGAATTTGCACTGCGGCGTGGGCGCAGAACATGGCCGTCTCTGAGGCGAATAATTTCGCCATCGAAGCTTCCAGGGTATATCGTTCCCCCGTTCCTTTGGCACGCTGCTTGGCGAGTGCAGCTTGATAGGTCAACAGCCTGCTGGCTTCGATTCGTGTCTTCATATCGGCGATCTTGAATGAGATTCCCTGGAATTGACCGATTTTCTTCCCGAACGCTTCGCGTTCTCTGGCAAACTCGAGGCTGGCTTCGTAGGCGGCTTCGGCGACACCCAGTGCCTGGGCAGCGATTCCGATGCGCCCCGCATCGAGCACGGTCATGGCGATTTTGAATCCATCGCCTTCATCGCCAAGGCGGTTCACCAGCGGGCAGCGGTAATCCTCGAACAGAATCTCACTGGTCGCCGAGGCGCGGATACCCAGCTTGGGTTCGGTTTTCCCTATGCTGAATCCATCTTCTTTGGGGTCGACGAAGAAGGCCGTAACCCCTTTATGCCCTTTTTCCGGCGCGGTCAGCATGAAAACGATGAAGAAGTCGGCCTTGGGTGCGCTGCTGACCCACGACTTTCTCCCGTTAAGCAGGTAAACATCCCCATCTTGCGTGGCGCGGGAACGCATCGTCGCCGCGTCCGATCCGGACATGGGTTCGGTGAGGGAATACGCCCCGATTGCCTCACCCGAGGCAACGGGAACGAGGAATCTCTGCTTCTGTTCTTCCGTCCCGAAACGCTCGATGCCGTAGCAATACAGGGAGTTATTGACCGACATAATCGTCCCATGGGCCGCATCCGCTTTACAGATCTCTTCCAATGCCAACACGTAGGCGATCGTGTCCATGCCCGCCCCGCCATACTTCTCGGCGATCTCGATTCCCATGAATCCCATTTTCCCCATTTTGCGGATGGTTTCGAGTGGGAATTTGCCGCTTTCGTCGAATTCGGTTGCGATGGGCGCGATCTCCTTTTGCGCGAAATCTCGCGCTGCCTGGCGAATCATCTGGTGCTCTTCGGTAAGTGAAAGGTTGAGGTCTTGCTCCGTGGATGCAGCGGCTGCCATTCATTCCCCTCCGTTTATCAGATCATACGTGCAGCGATTATAGCATGGTGCTTTGACCGAGATTTAGCCAACGGGTACAATGATCGCAGTGGAGGTCATCGTGACGCGGGAATCCGAAAATCATGTGTTGGATGAGATCAGTGAAGATATATTCCATCATCTGGTCGATTTGGCAGCATTCCATCTGGAAGATGACGAAGCAACGTACTTGCGGCGAGAATTGAATGGCCAACTCAAAGCCATACGGGAGCTCGATGCCATCGATGTCGATACGGATGTGTCGATCACTTCACACGGGGTTCCCTATGCTGAGGAAATGTGGTTGCGACAGGATCGGATCGAGTCGTCAACAATGGCCGATGACATACTGGAACAAGCCCCGGAAGTCGATGAGCGTTCAATCATCGTGCCCGACATCCCACACGAGGAAATAACGTGACCATCTCCCTGTGCGATCTACCGGCTCATCAATTGGTTCGTAAGCTGCGAGACGGTGAGTGTACGGCGGCGGAAATTCTCGAATCGACGCTGGATCGCATTCAGGCGGTTGAGGGGTCGCCGCCAACGACGCATGCCGCTGCGAAGGAATCACATAAAGCTGAGGAAATCCATGCCTACATTACGTTGACGACGGAGCGGGCGCGTTTGCAGGCGAAGCGTATCGATCAAGCGTTGGCGAAAGGTGAAGATCCTGGTCCTTTGGCGGGGATTCCCCTGGCCGTAAAGGATATTTTCTGTGTCGAAGGCACGCCCTCCACTGCGGGATCGAAGATCCTGGAAAATTTCGTGGCGCCCTACAGCGCCACACCGGTGCAACGACTGGAGGCTGCCGGCGCGGTCACCCTGGGTAAAGTCAATCTGGATGAGTTCACCTTCGGTTCGTCGAACGAATCGTCCGCATTTCAACCTTCCCCGAGAAACCCTTGGGATCCCGCACGTGTCCCCGGCGGATCTTCAGGGGGAAGCACTGCGGCTGTGGCAGCAGGCGAGGCCGTGATCTCGCTGGGCACCGACACGGCCGGTTCGATCCGGCAGCCGGCCGCTTTCTGTGGGGTCGTGGGTTTGAAACCCACGTACGGCCGGGTTTCACGCTACGGTTTGATTGCTTTCGCTTCTTCGCTAGATTGTCCAGGCCCGGTCACGAGAGACGTTCGGGACGCAGCGATCATGATGAACGTTATCGCGGGGGAAGATGCGCATGATGCCACGGCGGTTCGCTCGCCGGTTCCGAATCATCTGGAAGGACTTGAGGATGGCGTGAAGGGATTGCGGATCGGGATTTCACCGGATTACTTCCGCCTGAAGTATCCCGATCCTGAATCCGGAGGCCTGCTGGAGCAGCCGATCGCATCGGAAATTGATGAGCGTGTTCGGGGGGCAGCGGAGATATTGGCGAACATGGGCGCGGAGATCGTCGAGGATGTCCCTCTGCCGAACACTCCCTATGGGATTCCCGTGTATTTCGTTGTATCTCGTGTTGAAGCCGCTTCCAATCTGCATCGCTATGACGGTGTGAAATATGGCTACCGTTATCCTGAGCCCGTAACAGATTTACGAGAGTCGTATCGACGAAGCCGCGGCCAAGGATTTGGACCTCAGCCAAAGCTGCGCATCCTGATGGGCATGTATGTATCGGCAGAACAATATGAGAAAGGTTATTACCAGAAAGCCTTACGCGTACGGACATTGATCCGCGGAGATTTCGATCGGATTTTCGATCCGCAGGGCGATTATGCACTGGACGGCCTGCTTACGGCTACGACTCCCACGACGGCATTTGACTTGGGCGCGGTGTATGGGGATTCGGTCTTGATGCAGTATGCGGATTTGTTAACCGTCCCGGCAAATCTGGCGGGTGTCCCCGGGCTCTCCATCCCGGCCGGTTTCGATACGCAAGGATTACCCATTGGTATTCAATTCCTCGGTGCGGATTTCTCCGAGGTAAAACTGCTGCGTATCGGTCGGGCGTACGAAATGGCCACGGCGGACGAAGCCTGGAGGCAAGTGAGACCGGATTTACTCCAGAACGTATGATACACTTCGACTTTCTACACTGCCTTCCCGGATAGAAAACGATTTATCAAGGAATTCTCCTTCCGGGATCATTTCGAAACAACTTAATCTCAGCGTGCCTACATCTATGGGTAGACAAGGTAATCTTCAGGTGAAAATATGGAAGAGATGAATACAGGTGATGACCGTAAAGTCATTTCTGACCCGGGACGAAAGGAAAATCGTCTCCGCAAGTTTTCCTTGCTGCATCCTTTTTTCTTTGCTTGTTTTCCAGTGTTGGCTTTTCTTTCTGAAAATATCCGGGAAATCCCGTTTTCTCAAGCTTACCGGTCCCTTGGCTTAGCGGTTTTGAGCGCAGTCCTCCTTCTTTTCATGTTTCGTATTGTGATTCGGGATTGGCATAAAGCTGCCGCACTGGCTTCCTTCCTGCTAATTCTATTCTTCTCGTATGGTCACGTTTATATGATATTGAAGGAGGCACAAATTGGAGGGGTTTTAATCGGTCGGCATCGTTTTCTGCTGCCGGTGCTGGCGCTGGTTTTTTTGATTGGGACCTGGTTCGTGGTTAAAAAGCTAAAGAATGCAGTAACGCTCTCAAAGCAGCTAATGTTGGTGTCCATCGTGTTGTTTATATTTCCGGTTTACACATTGGCTGCATACCATTTCCAATCCCGCTCGAACGACTATGAACGTGTTCCGGAAACTGTTTCACAGAACGGTGATGTCACTTTGACGCTGGGATACCAACCCGATATCTATTACATTATCCTTGATGCATATTTGCGTTCCGATATTTTACTGGATGAATTTGGCTATGATAATTCCTACTTTTTAGAGCAGCTCCGTGAAAGGGGATTCTATGTTGCCGATCAAGCCACGAGTAATTACACCCTGACGGCATTATCGTTAACATCTTCACTAAACATGGAGCATCTACCCCCTACATACGGCGGTATGCGTGAGGATGATTACCCGAGTGCTTTGCGAGATCACCTGGCACATAGCAAAACGCGGGCAGTCTTGGAGCAGCAGGGGTATACCATCATCGCCATCGCCAGTGGTTGGATAAGCACTGAACTCACGGATGCGGACATGTATCTTGAGCCGCAAATCGTGGAAATTGAAGAGCTGCGGCAATCGGGGCGAATCAATGCTTTTGAATCCATCTTCATCCGCACAACGGCACTTCTCGGGGCAATCGATCTGAGTGTGAAGAGTGAGAATTCACTGATAAACTCGTTGGAAGCACCATTTCTCGCCCACCATTATTTCGTTCTATCCCAATTTGATTATCTCGAGCGTGTGTCCACGCAACCGGGCCCAAAGTTCGTATTCGCCCACATCATTTCACCTCACTCTCCATACGTCTTCGGACCTGACGGCGAGCTGCTTACGAGTACCGAAGCGTTCACGTGGGCAGATGGCGTCGGTCCCCGCGAATCCGTAGACACGGAGATCCAACTTTATTGTGATCAAGTGCAGTATATCTCTCAACGAGCGCTTGAAGCCATTGATGTAATCCTATCGAATTCAGAACGGCCTCCGATAATCTTGCTCCAGGCCGATCATGGCCCTGGCGTTCGGCTGGCCTGGAATTCCCCGAGTAATGAGGGGATCAAGGATCGGATGTCGATTTTGTCCGCATACCTCTTTCCTGATCCCTGTCAGGATTTTCTCTATCCTTCGATCACTCCGGTCAATTCGTTTGCAACATTGTTCCAGTGTACATTCGGTCAACAAATGGAGTTGCGGGATGATCTGAACTACTTCAGTTCGCGAACGGATCCTTATCAGTTCAACGACGTTACGAGCATTGTTCAGTGATTGGCAATCGAGGAGACTCCATTGTGGTAAGTCGTCTTGATTTTTGTGCGATACAGTTCGTGCGATCCTCACATGGGTAGAAATTTAACTGTTCCTCGTCACGTCAATCTGCGTCCATATCTTCGATGGGTTGCATTGATTGTCGTTTTGCTCGTCAACCTGCTTGCATATGGGGACATCTTCGAACTTCCCTTTACAGGAACAGATACATACACCCTGATTGACACAGCCCGGATTCAATCGTTCGATGATGTGGTTCGTATCTTCTCGCAGCCGTTGATGGGGGGCACGGCAGGAGCGAATCGCGTCCAGTATTTCCGACCGATAACGACGCTCTCATTCTCACTCGACTATGCGGTATGGGGGTTGAATCCGTGGGGCTATTATCTGACGAATTTTCTCTTGCATCTATTTTTTGGATTTCTTCTTTTTTGGTTCCTGGAACGTCTCAGTGATGATGCTGGTATAGCGCTCCTTGCCACACTGGTTTTCCTGATTCACCCTGTTCTTATACAGAGTGTTTCTGTGATTTCTCATCGCCAGGATATTCTGGTCGGATTATTTAGCTTGTTGTCCTTGCTTCTGGTTGGATCTGGTCAGAATGGCGTGGAAAGAAACGTGCCTTGGCGTATGGGGTTTGCTGTTGTGTTTACCTGCATGGCAATGCTTTCCAAAGAGATTGGTTTCCTCACACCCCTTTTTATCTTTTCCTACTTGTTTCTTTTTTATTCACAGGGAAATGGATCGTCCACAGCGCGATGGAAGTTTGTTTTTAAAGCGAGCAGCCCATTTCTCGTTGCAGCGGTGTTGATGGCGATATGGCGAACGATTGCCGTTAGCGGCGCCGGAGTTGGGCTGTCCCTATCGATCAATGCGATTCTTGCGAATACAAAGGATATTGGAAATACATTCTTTACCACTTTGATCGACCCGGGGCATTTGATCTACGCGCAATTGCAAAGGATCTACTCGCCATACCCCTCCGGGACTCTACAGGTAATCTCGTTAATTCTTATGCTTCTTACGATCCTTGTGTTGATTTCCCTGCGTGGCTTCGTAATCCGCTGGATACAATCGAGAAGGAGCAGGATTTCGAAGGCGCTGATGCTGCTTCTGCTGAGCGCCTTGTTTATTTCACTGCTTGCTGTTCTCTCATACCCACTACTCGCGCCGCTGTTTGAAGACATCATTGGGAACGCGCTGGATGGCCACGGCTGGCGTTTTCTGCTTCGTGCTATGGAGGGGCGGGATCGAACTTCACTCGAACAATATCTTTTCCGATTGCGCGATACGCTGATCGGTGTGAATTATCGTATTGTCATCTACAGTATATTTGCCCTTCTTACACTGGACACATTGGTCGATCCATCGAAAGACCGTAAGGCCAATAAGAACCGTGTATTGTGGATGATGATAATCTGGATGCTTTTAGGCCTTGTGTTGTTTATTTTCATGTCGAGAGTTTCATGGCGAAGCCTATATATATTCATTGCAGCCTTCTCATCAGCCTTTTCGATCTTAACCTTCAGCGGTATTGAGGTTTTGGTGGGTAAGATCCGTTCGAGAACCAATCAAAGCGCGATTCTCCAGCGTTGTACTCAATATTGCGCTTCCTTGTTCTGTGTTGGGGTATTTGGTGTGATCGTTGGGAATCTGCTGGCCTATAGTGCTTTATTTCGAGAGGCCACTGTTCTGGAAAAACGGGCTGAGGTTACCCAAACCTTTTTCGCTGCGTTCGAGAGGGAAGTCCTTGAACTTCCGGACGGAGCCATGATCACGCTTTCCGGATTACCCTCGTTGGACGAGTCTTACCTGTTGGATTACACCATCAAGTCCTGGTTGGACCTACATTATCACGGGAATGAAATGACGGTAACCATCCAGGATCGTGTTGCCGGAGTGGATTGTATCGATTGTCTGCGAATCGAGGTTGTCGAGGAGAGTGGAAGGCGATATAACCTGCTCGTGGAATTCACATCTGACGAAAGCGGGTAGGATGGTATTTACATGATTGCGGCTGTGACAATGCGCTGCATTGGGGAAGTTACCTGGCTGTCCGCTTGATCGTTTTGGAGGAAAGCATGCAACATTTTCAACTTACCACGAAATTCCGTTCGGCTTGGGTTCTGCGCTTCATGACCGCTGTTATCCTTGCTTCGCTAAACGCGTGTTCACTGCTTGAACCGGGCCCGCAGCAGTGGAGTGAACCGCCAGCGATGAGTATCGACCCTTCGAAGATCTATATCGCCACGCTTCAAACCGGGAAGGGCGACATCCGCATCGAGTTGTTTGCTGACAAGGCGCCCATGACGGTGAACAATTTCATTTTTTTGGCCGAGGAAGGATTTTACGACGGTACCACGTTCCATCGCGTCATTCCTGACTTTATGGCGCAGGGCGGTGATCCCGAAGGAACGGGGCTGGGTGGTCCCGGCTACCGTTTCGATGACGAGATTAGTCTCGATCTGCGTTTCGACGGGGAAGGTTATCTCGGTATGGCCAATTCAGGTCTGGATACCAATGGCAGTCAGTTTTTCATCACCTATGGACCAACCCCACATCTCAATGGTTTGCATACCATTTTCGGCAAAGTGATTGAGGGGATGGATGTGGCCAGGGCGTTAACACCACGCGATCCAATGAATAATCCTGATTTTGAGGGCGATAGATTGGAAAAGGTCGAGATCGAAGTCGTGGCGGAAAGTTATTTGCCTGCACCGACCGAAACGCCGATTCCCATCGTTCCACAATGGGAGGAAGGCAGGCCGCTGGCGGAGCTTGCTGTTATAGATCGTGAAAATCTGTATACCGGTCGGCCTGAAATGCGGATCGATACAAGCAAATCGTATCTGGCTTCGATCCAGACCACGCGGGGTGAAATCGTCGTCGAGCTTAGACCTCAGGATGCGCCAGAAAGCGTCAATAATTTCGTCTTTCTCGCCGAATTGGGATATTGGGATCAATTCCCCATTGTCTACGTCGAACCGGGTTTCCTCGTGGTCACCGGCTCACCCCAAGGATCACAAGATAGCGACATCGGGTACACCCTTCCGCATGAAATCGGCTTGCCGAACACGGTGGGCGCGGTCGGATTTTTCATGCGTCTGGATATTCTTGCCGTCAGTGGCAGCCAGTTTTACATTTTGATGAGCGAGGTATCGACAATGGATGATTTGTTTCCTGTCTTCGGATACGTAACCGAGGGTTTGGACGTTGTGGAAAGTCTGACAAGCGAAGACATGATTGAAACGATCACGATAGAGGCGCGTTAACCAGGGGGAGTATGGCAGAATTCGAAGCGGTCATCGGTCTCGAAACGCACATTCAGTTGAACACCCGGAGCAAGATTTTTTGCGGGTGTAAGGCTGATTCGTGGGAAGATGAGCCCAACACGAATATTTGCCCGGTGTGCACGGGTTTGCCTGGCGTGCTTCCGGTTCTCAATCGAGTCGTGGTCGAAAGCGCGGTGTTGTTGGCTGCGGCGATGCAGGCGGATTCCATCCAGCCGCTTTCCTACTTTGCCCGAAAGAATTATTTTTATCCGGATTTGCCGAAGGGGTACCAGATCAGCCAATATGACGAGCCTCTGGCGCGCGGCGGTTTTCTACTGCTTCCCATTTCGGATGGGGACACTCGCCTGGTGACGATCGAAAAGCTGCACATTGAAGAAGACGCAGGAAAGACGATTTATCAGAACGATCGTCGTCTGATCGACTTCAATCGATGTGGCGTGCCGCTGGTGGAAATGGTCACAGGACCGGACTTGCGGACGGCGGATGAGGTGGCGCAGTATTTGATCCGCTTGCGGCAGCTGCTTCGCTGGTTGGGAATCTCCGACGGGGATATGGAGCGCGGCCAGCTTCGTTGTGATGCCAACGTTTCCATCCGTCCGGTTGGCAGCGAGGTGCTAAATCCAAAGACCGAGATTAAAAACGTCAATTCGATTGAGAACGCTCGTTCGGCCGTTAAAACCGAGATCGATCGGCAAATCCGTGAGGTTAGCGCCGGTCATGCGATCGAAACATGGACGCTTCAGTGGGACGAAGACAGCGCATCGTTGCGAAAGATGCGCGCGAAAGAAAGCGAGGCGGATTACCGCTATTTCCGAGAACCCGATTTATTGCCCATCGTTCTCGATGAAGAATGGCTGGCTGAGATCCTTGCCCGTCTACCGGAACTGCCGCTTGCGCGACGGGAACGCTTCGTCGAACAATACAGCCTGCCCTTGTACGATGCAGAAATCCTGACCGAGGAACGCAGTCTTTCCGAATACTTCGAAGAGGTCGTTCCGATAGTTGGAGATGATGCGAAGACCGTTTCCAACTGGCTGATTAACGACGTGCAGCGAATGATCCGGGAGCTTGGCATTGGTCCCGCCGACTTGAAATTGCGACCCATTCATCTGGCAAAGATCATCCGGATGGTTCAGGAGAAAGAGATAACGGCGAATACGGGCAAGGACTTGCTGCTGGAAGTTGAACAAAGTGGGAAACCCCCCGAACAAATCGTCGCCGAGCGGGGATTGCGGCAAGTCTCTGACGATGCCATTCTGCGTGACATTGCAGCCAAGGTTATCAATGAAAATCCGGAGCAGGTTAAGACATACCAGGATGGGAAGACGACGGTCTTGGGCTGGTTTGTTGGTCAGATCATGCAAGAAACCAAGGGGAAAGCGAACCCACAAAAAGTCCGGTCGATTCTGGAAGATCTGCTCGTGAAATAAACATCTATTCGGATGCTTCTGCGATCCATTGGTGGAATCGCAGGGTAACGGAAGGATATGGGGGGATATCGCGGTTTGATCGATAATCCATTCAATAAGTATGGATGAATAAAAACCCCCACCGATCCTTCTTTAAGAAAAGTGGGGGTTTGAAGCTTGTCAATGATACCGAATTTGCGTGTGATTCGATCAGCAAATCAACATGGATGCGACTGCAAGGCCGCCTGCCAGCACCATGCTTATGGCGCCGATCCGAAAGCGAGTCTGCATCGTAATATTGATTGTTCTTCGAAAGCTTTCCACTTCTTTGCGAATATCTTCGGGAATCGCATCCCTTAAATTCTCGGTAGCTTCTTCCTGACCCTCGGCTGGCGTATCGAAGAGAAAAGGACGCAGACCGCTTCTAGAATAGATCCAGAAAAGTATCGCGAAGTAGAAGAAAACAACGGCCATCACCAGCCAAATGATATTCATCAAATTCCATCCAGACATCTCTCACCTCACGATGGGGCTGCAGTCAATTTCGGATATCCGCTGAGTATTAAGCATACGTGCGCTTAACCTCCCATGCAAGTGAGAAGGAGGGGTTAGCGAGATATTATATTGTATATCGACAACCCATCCCTCATGGAACGAACCCACATCAGCGGTTGAAATCGTAGGCAATGAAATCCCCGGCAGGACTGACGAGAGTCGTCAAGCTGCCGCCGATCTGACCTCGCATTAAGCTCCAGGAACCCATGCTCCCGGAAAGGCATAAAAAGGTGTTGTTGTCCCGCCAACGCAAATCGTTACATGAGCCGATGGGTGTGGACGAACCGCCGTCGATACCCAGATGGAGATTCATGGGACCGCCAAGCGAGTAGACGAAGTGGGTGCTGTCCAATGCCCAACCGTGCCATTGAATGCTGCCCGTGTCGTATACAACCTCGGCGCTGCCATCTGCGTTCGCCAAAACTAAATCCTTGATGTTTGGGGTGCCGGTCTCACGCAGGAAGGCGACGCGCTGCAGGTTGGGTGAAAGAGATGGTTCACCGAAAGCCTGGGTGAAGTAGAAGTCGCCGATGATCGTTCCAATGTTGATGGCCGTGGCGGTAGCCTCCGGAACGCGCCAGATTGTTCCGGAAACCCCAGCGGCGAGTGGATCGGAGGATGGGATTGCAACTCCGATGGCATCGGAAGTGAGTGTCCAGGTCGGTTGGGCGTAGTATTGGAATTCGCTGTAGGTAATCACGGGTGTGTAGCTGATCAGGTTGGCTCTCAGATTGCTTCCGTCGATGTTGACCAATCCGATCGCATCCGGCCGGACAAGGGCGAGTTGTGTGCCGTCGGGTGAAAGGGCGAAATCGCCGCCGCTGCCTGGTGGGAACACGGTCGTGAGACTGCCCGTGTCGCTGTCCAGACGAACGAGGTCGTCGTATTTGGCCAAGCCCGGTCCACCGGAAGGCACCGCGCGTGTGTTGAAGATCAGCTCGTGGCTGTTGGGAATGAAGGCGATACTGGCGATGTCGTTGCGGCTGAAGTTGGGATCCAGGGGATACAAGGCGTCGATCTGCGCCGAAGTTAACAACGTCATCTCGCCGCTGCCGTTTGAGTTGACGGACCGGACTTCGGGCAATTGATCCGGACCGACGCTGCGGACGAAGGCAACTTTCTGGCAATCCGACGAGATCATGACCTGACTGGCATCACCACTGCTGGTTAACTGCGCGGGTGGATCGGTCCCTTCGAGCAGCCATACATTGCCGCCATCGGTATAGGTGATACAGGGCACGTTGACCGCTACAGCTTCGGGTTGAGGGCGTTCGGCAGATTGTGACTCGTACCCAGGCTGCTGCTGGGTTTGAGAATCGGCAGGAAGCTGCTTGTCTCCACCCTCGGCTTCTTCTGCTCTGTCGGCGCTTAGAGTCGCTGCAACGACTGTCTCTAACGCATCCTCAGCCGGCGGGGTCGCGGTGTCGGCATCCCCGCAAGCCAGTGTAGCCAGCAGGAGACAACACAAAACGATCATCGGGCGCAGTAAACGCATGACTTTCACCTCATTTTTCGAAGCAAGGGTGCCGGTCGGTATTTGTCGTCACCGAGATCGCGCTGGAGGAGATCCATGATCTGCAGAACGATGTCGAGCCCGATCATGTCGGCCAATCCCATGCTTCCCGCACCGACAACCACGATTTTCCCGATCGTCATGATGTCGTCTTCCATCTTGATCGCGGTGGCTTGTGATTCAAGCGCTAGGTTTCGAGTTCTACAGCCATGGCTACGGCCTCTCCACCACCCAGGCAGAGTGCGGCGATGCCGCGCTGGAGATTGCGGTTGCGCAAAGCGTAGATCAGAGTGGTGAGGACGCGCGCGCCGGACGCACCGATTGGATGCCCGAGAGCGATGGCGCCGCCGTTGACGTTTACCTTATCCCAATCCCATCCAATTTCTTCCAACGCCTGTCCATCCGCAAGGACTTGTGCGGCGAAGGCTTCGTTCAACTCGATGAGATCGACATCCTGGAATGTCCAATTGACTTTCGCCAGCAAAGCCGGAATGGCGCGCGCCGGCGCGATGAACAATTCTTTCGGGGGAACGGCCGCTTGGGCATATCCGCAAACACGCGCCAGCGGTTGGATGCCCAGGGTCTCAGCGTGTTGCCGACTGGCGTAGACGACCGCTGCAGCACCGTCGTTCAAACCGGGGGAATTCCCGGCCGTTACTTTGCCATCGGAAGTGAAGACCGGTTTCAATATGGCTAATTTCTCCTGTGAGGTTTCGCGGCGGGGTGTCTCGTCCTTTTCGACGCGCGTTACAGCGCCTTTCCGCCCGGGTATTTCAAGCGGAACGATTTCTTCATCAAACCAGCCCTGATCCATGGCTGTAATCGCTTTTTGATGACTCTCGAACGCCCAACGATCCATTGCCTCACGGCTGATGTTGAACTCGCCGGCGATCCATTCTGCCGCCATCCCCATGACCCAATCTTCGAAGGGGTCCCACAAGCCATCGTGCAGCAGAGCGTCGGTAAGCTCGCCGTGGCCGTAACGAAGTTCTCCACGTCTACATCGAATGAGGTAAGGTGCATTGCTCATGCTTTCCATGCCGCCTGTGACAATTAAATTCGCATCCCCTGCTTTAATCGCTTGCGCGGCAAGGATGCCTGATTTCAGACTCGATCCGCAAACCTTGTTGATGGTTGTTGCTCCTACGGTTTTCGGCAAGCCGGCGAAAATGGCCGCTTGTCGAGCCGGAGCCTGGCCGAGGCCGGCCGATACCACATTGCCCATGAGCACTTCATCGATCTCTTCGGGATTGGGAATCGCAGATCGTTTTACGGCTTCTTGAACGACCGCTGCGCCGAGCTGCACGGCCGATAACGGACTGAGGACGCCCTGAAAACGACCCATAGGTGTGCGGGCAGCACTCAGTATGACGGGATCCAACGTGTTCTTTGTTTTACTCATTCATTGCCTCTTCTGCGTTGTGAGTTTTTTGGGGCTTGTGGCGGGGATTATTGACCACGAGGATCGGTTTTGATTTTCGACCACTCCGCACGAAGTCTTTGATAAGACTTATCCAGAGACTCGGGCAGTACGCGAGTGTCTCCGCTGGTGGTCATGAAACTCGTGTCGCCTGTCCAGCGTGGCACGATGTGCACGTGGATGTGCTCAGCAATACCAGCACCAGCAGCTTCGCCGATATTAATACCAATATTGAAATCTTCGGCGTGATATACATTCCGTATGACCGTTACCGCCTCAGTGGTTAATTGCATGAGTTCGTTGCGGGTGGTTTCATCCAAATCCTCAAGTGAAGCCTTATGCGTGAAAGGCACCACCATGGTGTGGCCATTGGTGTAGGGGTAAAGATTGAGAATGACGAATGCATGCTTGCCTCGGTATAAGATGAGATTCTCCGCATCGTTATCCATTGCTGCACGACGGCAGAAAATACAGCCGCTTTCTTTCGCCTTTCCTTCTACGTAATCCATACGCCAGGGAGCCCAAATTCGTTTCATGATTCAACGGATGAATTCTATCAGAGAATAGCCAATTGTACACCGCCATGGCATGCTTCCTGCACTACCGAGTACAATTGGGACATGTCCAGTATAGACGACCTGCGCGCGCAACTCCCGATCCAAGGATTGGGCCGACCGTTTTTCTACTTCGAAACGGTTGGTTCAACGAACGATAACGCTCTGGAACAAGCCCGTCAGGGCGTTGCGCATGGCGCGCTGGTGCTGGCGGACGAACAAACCGCCGGGCGTGGACGTGCCGGACGAGTTTGGTATTCGACAGCAAAGCATGCGCTGACTTTCAGTTTGGTGCTGCGGCCGCCAACAAGACGCATGCAGGAATTCTCTGGCCTGGCCGGATTGGGTGCTTTGGCTGTGGTGGAGGCGCTTGAAAAGTGGACGGTTCGAGCGGCGATAAAGTGGCCGAATGATGTACTCATCGATCGGAAGAAGGCGGCCGGCATTTTAGTGGAAACATCCTGGATCGGCGAGTCCCTGGAGTATGCCGTTATGGGGATCGGGATCAACGTGCAAGCCGAGTCGGTCCCTGCAGATGACAGGATTGATTTCCCTGCCACGTGTATTGAAACCGCCGTGGGGAAGCCGATCGATCGTTATGAATTGTTAATCGGCGTTCTCGAATCTCTGGGATACTGGTATGAAAGAATGGGCACGAAAGCATTGTTCGAAGCGTGGCAGAATCACCTGGCCTTTTTGAATCAAGAGGTGGTCGTTCACATGACAGACGAGGAATGGGTGGGTCTATTGCGCGGTATTACGATGGATGGAAGATTACAACTGCAGACATCTCGGGGAGAACAATTTCTGGCGGTATCCGGTGATGTGCGTATGCGTGCAGTTGACACAAACGTTAATTAGGCTACACTTGACAGGTGCGGTTTGCTCCTTTCAGGAGGGCAGGCATGTTCGATAATTTGCGTGAATTATCCGATGGACCGATGGATTTCGAGGAAGAGCGAGCTCGTCTCTTCGAAGTTGAAGATCAGTATGTTCATGAGGGGCGAATTTTTGGCATGACGTCAGGCCAACGCCTGGTGTTGGCGATACTGATGTTGGCGACGGTGTTGGTCATGGGCGCAGCTTGTCTATTGGTAACCGGAAAGGTCGCCTATTTCTAATGATTAGACAGCATGCCATTCCTGTCTTGAATGGGATGGTATTGTCGAGCGAATAACTGTGATTACAGCCATAATCTTGCCGGGCTCGACACCATGGTTTGTGCAGTGAATTACCCCGTAACTTCTCTCCAAACAAAGATTGATTTGCACCATAATATTACCGATATAAAAATCGGCAGCATATCTTTAACTATTTGTGAAAACCTAACACAAGCAAATTCTGTGTGCGACTGTTTCACAAATCGAACCTCAACAAGCAAGCATTTCATGATTGCGAATACAGAATTTTCTGTTACCGAATGGTAACGATAAGGTTAACCTCCCGTAACTTTCCTCTGCAATCATAGGTTAAGCATAGAAAACTTGTATGTAAAACGTCTTGATCGCGATGCTCGAAATATTGTATGCTAGTTATCAGTTTGCCCACAATATCCAATGGGGGCGCGAACTTCACCCTCGGGTGAGTATTTCAATGAAAACCAATCTATTGTCTATCGCTTCTGTGCGTGTTTTGCTTTGCGTTTCCATGCTGCTCGGCATGGTCTTTCCGCCAGGCGCGGCTGTCTTCGCTGGCATGCAGCACGCACTTGATGACGAAGCAGATGATTCGCTGTTTTCCGACCTGTTGTCTATCGTCGAATCGGAGTCCGAGTCAATCGTCTCGATTCGTCCACAAGAGGCAAGGCATCCGAATTTACAGCAGCAGACCACGGGTACGGCCACCACGACTGGCACACCGACCCCTACGCCTACCGAGACGGGGACGCCGACCGCGACAGCAACGGACATGGAAACACCCACAGATACACCCTCAGCCACCGCGGAGGCAACCGGTACGCCAATACCAACCGAGGAGGCGACAAGCACGCCCACCGCGACCGATACGAGTTCCCCCACGCCCACTCCGAGTGATATCCCACTAGCCTTGATTCTGAAAACCGAAGCAGAAGCATTTATGCCCGGCGACTCATTCACCATCGACTACACAATTGAAGGCTGGGCCGCATTGGAATCGACCGAGAACCTCGAGCTGGCAATCACCATGCCGGAGGGAATCCGGCCGCACGGTCGGGATTCCCAGGAATGGGATCAGAAGACGTTAACCTTGCGCGTACCGGTGGAAAGCGAGACCGGTGAATTCGAATGGAAGATCGCCCCCAACGCCGAAGGACCCTTCGCCATCGCAGCCCAACTGCTGCAGGACGAGATCGTGCTGACCGAGACAAAACTGCAGTTGGGCGACCGCAGCTTGTTCCAATTGGCTGCCAGCGGCGGCGAGATCGAAGGACTCGACGGACGGGTACGCATTAAATTCCCCGAACAAGCCGTGCGCCAGGATTTGAAAGTACGCGTGCGCAACGCCGGTCGCTTCTCCGGCATCCCCGACTCGTTGAGCGGACATCCCGTCGAGATCATCGCCACGCGGGTCAACTCGCGTTCGCTGGTGGAGAAGTTCCCCGCCAGCTTCACGCTGGAGATGTACTACGAAGACGAGGAGATCGATGGCGACGAGTCCTCGCTGACCATCTTCTACTACAGCAAGAAGGACAAGGGCTGGGTGCCGCTCATCACCATGGTCGACACCGAAGCCAACGTGATGACCGCCGAGGTCGATCACCTCTCGGTCTTCGATTTCAACACCCAGGACTGGGAGGCGGCGCGCCTGCCCACGCTGGATAATTTCCAGGTGGCCGGATTCACCGGTGCAGGGACCTACTCGCTGCCCATCGAAGTGCCGCCTGGGCCTGGCGGGCTGCAGCCCAATCTGGTGCTGAGCTACAACAGCCAAGTCGTCGACGGCGCCAACAACTACACCCAGGCTGATTGGGTGGGTATGGGCTGGTCGCTGGACACCGGTTATATACAGCGCAATATGAACGGAACCTCCGATTACCAGGACGACGACACCTTCTCACTGACCGTCAACGGGATGGGCGGCTTGCTGCTGCCCGTAGGGGAGGGCACAGACAGCAATGGGGATTACATCGAGTACCAGACCGCCGACCATTCCTTCATGCGCATCCGGCATTATCCTATCGTAGTCGACCCGCCTGGCG
>Ga0307430_1000232_pt1 | contig 53883 bp, 51 predicted proteins | sample SalMarWE160130MG_FD_202159 | JGI IMG/M metagenome (GOLD analysis project Ga0307430, IMG submission 202159) | Salt marsh sediment microbial communities from the Plum Island Ecosystem LTER, Massachusetts, United States - WE1603-130 | ecosystem: Environmental > Aquatic > Marine > Intertidal zone >... | reverse complement strand
TCTCAAATACCCAGAACCACTCTTATCATGATCTTTAAGAAGGTGAGTGTCAGGCTGCTGCCCAAAAGCCCGAAAGCAGCAGCAGAAAAGGTATTTCACTGGGCCAAGAAATATGATACAAAACTACGCAAGGGAGTGTATGCTCTCATTCAATTTCTGTTAAGGAGGTAAGGTTGAGCAGGGTCGGAGTATTTGCATTATTAATCTTTCTCATAATGGGTTTCCCGTTAAGCGCAGACACTAGTGAAGACAGTGCTAAAAGTGAAGAAAAAACAGAAAGTATACAGAATTCCTCACAGTGGGAGCAAGAAATTTATGAGGAGCTCAGCCAAAAAGTCAAAGCAGCTAAAGTACCGCTTGCAACATTGAAGTTTGTATTGAGCCGGATCGACCGGGATTCACTGCCCCAGGACCGTAAAAAGGCTCTCGACAAGGTATTGGATCTGGCCAAAAAATACGATCTTGAATTACGCAGAGGAAAATCATACAGCAGGGTGGAAATGGAACTTAAGCGGGAGTTATCCTTAAGCAAAAATAAGAGTGTTAAGACCAAGGTCATATCCGCAATAAAGATTAAAGACAAAGCCGACATAAAAGCGGTTAAAGAAAAAAAGGATAAAAAAATAAAAGAGGTTAAAGATAAAATCAAAGAAAAAAAGGAAAAGGAAATAATAGAAAAGAAGAAAAAAAAGTAGACAAATGCCAGAAAATAAAAAAGTGTATCTAAAAAACATACGCGGGAAACAGAAAAATTAAACCATTACCCAAAAGAGAGGAAGATGAGCTGTCTTTCATGAGCACAAGAAACTACTTTATAATCGGCTTGCTTTTTTTTTCTCTTTTTATGGGTTTGTCTCAAGCATTTTCCGAAGATATTTCCGGTATTATAGATACACTCTTTAGTCAAGAGCAGCGGCAAAGTGAATACGGCCAGATATATGCTCCTTTGATGTCTGTTTTCATTGAACTGGAACAACAGGGCTTGCCGATTGCAAGTCTATTGGACAAGCTCAAAGAAGGTTTAGCTAAAAAAGTGAGCCCTGAAAGATTACTAACAGGAATAAAAAATGAGGCGCTCCGTATCAAGCAGGCTTTCTCACTGCTAAAAAAAATACAGTTTACTTTTGACAGCGAAAGCGAGAAGAATGAGCTCTACAATAGCATAAGTCTGTTTTTCCTAGGGGGATTAAGCGAAGATCTGCTTGAACCCATGCTTCGAGGGGCCAAGGGTAAAAAACAAGCGGTGAGGGTATTCCAATCGCTCGGCACTACCATACTTAAATTAAAAACCGTAACCGGGCTCGGTGAAAGTAAGCTCCTGACCTTAACCAAAGTGCTATTAAACAGTGCGCTCAACTACACAAACTATCCTATAATTACCTCTCTTTTTGTAAAGGCAAAATTCAGAAGGATGAGCGACCAGGAAATGTTTTCCTTGGTGGTTAACATCTTAAAGCGTGGGGGAGGAATCCTGCAAATCGAAGAAGAACTGAGCAGGAGGTCAAAAAGATGAGAGTATGTGCTGCATTCCTGCTTATCATCCTCTTGACCGCAGTTCCCTGTTTTGGCGATCTGCTTTTACTCACCGAATCGTCTCTCGCTTCTCAGCTGGATGAACAGGCTTTACTCGAACCGGAGTTTGGCGCAATGCTGGGTTGGGATACCTATAATTTTATTTCCGAAAGCATAAGTCTGTTCTTGGAATCTTTGGGGCACATCCGCTACAATACCATAAGAGATGAGGTTTACGGAGAGCTGAACGCAGCCATAGATGTAAGTTATCGCTCTGAAAACTTTCTGGTCAGATTAGGAGTTGAATCCACCTTTATGGCCGAAACAAACCAGGAGATTTATCTTGATCTGCTGCCTGAGCTCTATCTGTCATACGGTACTATTGATTATACGATTTTCACCTCACATACAATTTCTTATCTGCCGGTCGAATCTCTCATAGAATACTATGAAGCCCGGGCGGGGGTGGCTTTTAGCCTGGACACACTATTAAACAAACCGATGATCGGAGTAGGAGTTGATTTGGAGAACGGGGATTATCCTCTGTATCTTATAGCCGAATATGAGCTTTCCTGGTATCCTGATCCCCTGCTTTCGTTTGAGTTTGCCGCCGGTGTGCATTGGTTCTTAACAGAAGCTGAATACCAACGTTATTTCGCAGAACTGGAAATGCTGTGGTATTTCAGCGATGATCTTATCCTTACCTTGGGAGTATCCGCCGATATAATGAATAGCGGTCTTTATCCTCAGCCTGAATTCAAACTAGAGCCTCAGGCAGAACTGGGAATAGCACTCACGGAAAGCAGTATCTTGTCGATTGGCGTGGAAGGTACAATATACATAATGGAATCTTACATCGACAAACCTTCGCTTCTCAGGTTTGTAGTAAGATTCTCATATCTTTTATGATATTGCAGTTTAAAATATTTTTAATATACGGTCGTCCAGCAAAAGAATTAAAAGCATGATTATATTCTGCCGGCACAGAATTACATTTGACAGTAAATATTTTAGTAAATATAATTTAAGAAGAGAAGCAGCATCTAAGTAAATAAAGATGAGTATTTTGTATTAAGGAGTTAATACATGGATAAACCCCAAATCATGGTAGTGGAAGATGAAGGGATTGTCGCATTAGAAATTAAAGAGGGATTGGAAAACATGGGTTATGAAGTGCCCTATGTACTCTCTTCGGGTAGAGAGGCGGTTGAGCGGGTGATGATCGACAGACCGGATCTGGTATTAATGGATATCCGCCTGGAAGGATCGGTAGACGGTATAGAGGCTGCCGAACAGATAAGAAAAATATTTAATGTACCGGTTATTTTCCTTACCGCACATTCGGATGAAAAGACTTTACAGAGAGCAAAAGTAACCGAATCCTACGGGTACATTTTAAAGCCATTTGAAGAGAGAGCACTTAAAGCTACGATTGAGATTGCCTTATACAAGGCCAAAGAAGAAAAAAAGGTACGAATTAATAGAGATTGGCTTTCCATTATTTTACGCTCTTTGGCAGAAGGAGTGATTGTGTTAGATACTAAGGGGGAAATCCGCTTTATTAACTCATATGCCGAATCAATTCTAAAGTGGGAACAGGCAGAAGTTATAGGTAAACACTTGAATGAGGTGTTTAAAATTGTGGATGTGGAAAAACATACGCCTGAAGAAATACCTTTTTTAAAGGCAATAGTGGACGGGGTTATTGTAGATAAAAGAAACTATATCCTTATTACGAAAGATAATACGGAAGAAATAATCGACTATACCGTCGCACCTTTGAAAAACGATACCGGTATAACCATTGGGACAATAATAGTTTTTAAAAACAGGGAAATGCAGAACTTTAATCAGGATATGCTTAAAAATGAATTGGAAATGCCGTTTAAAATTCAAAAGAGCCTGCTTCCTGCAAACGAAAAAACTCTTGCCGGAATTAATATGAACTGGCTTTTTTTCCCCAGTGTTTTCGGTTCGGGTGATCTTATAAACTTTTTTACTATAGATGAAAATCATCTTGGCTTTTTTATTTTGGATGTGATGGGTCACGGTTTTTCGGCTACATTGTTTGCCTTTACTCTACACAAATATCTTTCGCCCGATATGGAAAAAGGAGGAATCTTAAGAAGACGGGATGAGAGTGTACAGCATCAAACTTTTCGCAGGAAGGACGATTTGCTGCCTACCATCTTAAGTCCCGCAGAAGTTATTTCCCGTCTTAATAAACAGTTTTTTTTCGAAGCTAATAATAATCCTTTTTTTACTATTATCTACGGTGTTATAAATATTAAATCCCAGCAGATTCGTATGGCACGGGCCGGACATCCTTTTGCCCTGTACCAGAGAAAGAACGCGACTGTTATAAATGTGGAATCGGAAGGGTATGCTATCGGCCTGGCCGCCGATATTGAATTAAATGAAGTATCATTAGAGTTTAAGAAGGGAGACCGCCTGTTTCTTTATTCCGACGGCCTTGTTGAAATGCAGAATAGAGACGGTAAACGATTCACCCGTGAAAAACTGATTAATATATTGGAGAAGTTTAAAAATAACTCCATAGACGAATTACTGAGTACTTTGGAAAAAGAAATTACCGTCTGGAAAGGTAATAATGAGTTTACGGATGATGTTGTGTTCATGGCTTTAGAAAACAGCTAAATTGCTTAATCTTTGAGGAAATTGCAAAACTCAAAATATATTAAGTTAGTAAAATACTTATTCTTTATACCATAATAATTTAGCAATTTCCATTTTAGGAGCTTCTTGCAAAAATAACATTTTTGCAAGAAGCTCCTTTATGTGACAATTAAATATAGGTAATCCGAAAGTTCGCAACTATTCTAAAACCCAATTTTTTATAAAGCATAAGAGCAGGTTTGTTAATCTTTTTTACAAATAGACAGGCTTTTTTTTCCAAGCGGAAGATATGTTTTAATAATTCGAGCATTAAAATGTGGGCAATACCGTGGCGTCTATACTCATGACGGGTAAACACACCCCCGATCTGATATACATTATAACCTCTGGCGTTTGTTCCGGCTTTGGCAAAGGGCCTTCCGTTTTTTTCAGCAAGGAAAATCATTTCCTTTCTCAAGTTATTTTTTAAAAGCACCAGACAGGCACTATCATCAAAAAGGTAGGGATTAAGACATACTTCCTCCAGCTCATACAGTTTCTGTATATCAAAAAGTACAGCGGCATCGGATGTTTTGGCTTTACGGATGGTAATATCTTCAGCAAGGCTAAATGAATTACCATGAAAATGAGCCTTATCCAAAACCATAAGATAATAATCAACTCTGGACTTTACAATTCGATTAATCAGTAATTTTTCTACTATCTCTACGGTAGCTTCCAAACCCATAATCGAAGAGAGTGCGTATGGTGTCTGGTGGATAAGCTGAGAAAGTCGCTGCAGTCTGTGCGGATAAGCGCTTGAATTTTTTTGTATGATCGGACAGATCATCCCGTATTCGGTAATAAGTACCGCTTCATGTATGGAATCGGCGCCCACGAGATGATTTTTGTTTTTACTTATATAAATAGAAAGGTCTTTATGTAAATGAGCCTGAGAGATGATTTTTTCTTTCAACCAGGCACTAAAGGTAACGCATTCGATTTCATTTTTAATTAAGAAATTTTCTAATAATCCTAAATCAATTAATTCAAGCTTCTGCCAACTCACTTGGTTCCTATTCCTCTTGTTGCTTTAAAAAATCGACCGGGAGCTTGCCTTCGGGGTTAAAGTCGCCGGCCATGACGGCGAATCCCGCAGAAAAGGATTCGGTAGATTCTCCGTAAACTGCAATAGCTGATTTTACCCACGGAGTGTGCAGGAGGTAGACGGGTGTAAGCGCGGAAATTACGATTATTTTCTTTTTCAAATTTCTTAATGCTTCCAGTATCTCCAGGGTGCTCGGGCTGGAAAGACAAAAGATTACGGTATCATACGCTTTGGCAGCTCCCGTGACTCTTTTTATATCATTTTCCATGGCATAATATTGCGGCGCCCAGGAGATATAAAGTGTAGCAGCTTGGGGATAACGTTTTACTCCCTGCTGTAAAAAATCATGGTACTGCCCCACAATTAAAATTTTCTCATCCGGTTGTGGTTTATATGGAATATCTGCTCCCCGTATGATAGTTATACTGCGGCAGCTGGAATCAAAGAAAAATTGATTTGCATTTTTTGCCGGTATATTGTCTGCTACTTTTTCCACATCCGGAATAAAGGGAAAAGCATTCTTCCCTTTAAATGCTTTGAGTTTTACCTGTAAAATTCTTTTTACCGCTTGCCTTACTCTTTGCTTGAAACTTTTATCCGATTTAATTAAGCGGATAAGTCTTGCCCAGGCCTGTTCCTGAACATCCGGTGTATGAGAAACCAAAAGCATATCGTTTCCCGCTTGTAATGCTTTTTGACAAACAGCAGGGATATTATCGCCATTAATCCTCACACCCCACATCTCCAGGTCATCGGTAATGACAATCCCCGTAAACTGGAGTTTCTTTCGCAATACTTCATTTATAAAAAATTCAGAAAGGGTAGCCGGCTCCGTATTACCAGTTATCTGTGGAAAGGCTAAGTGAGCCGTCATAATAGCTTGTATTCCTTCTTTAATAACAAAGCGATAGGGAAGCATATCTCTCTCCCAGAGCTCTTTAAAACTAATATCGATTTTCGGCAGGTACCCGTGTGAATCAAGATCCGTTCCTCCATGTCCCGGAAAGTGTTTAGCGGTAGCGATTATCCCTGCCTTTTCCTGGCCTTTTAGATAAGCAAGCCCAAGCAAACCGACTTTGCGGGGATCCGAAGAAAAAGCACGGGGACCGATAACCCAGGTATCGGGATTAGAATAGATATCTAAGTTCGGGGCGAAATTCATATTGATACCCAATGTTCTTAGTTCGCTGCCTATATAATATCCGGTTAAAAAAGCATCATGGGGGATACCTGCAGCTCCCAAAGCTAGATTACCGCCGGTAGTTGAAAAGCCTTTCCGAATATGACTTACCCATCCTCCTTCTTGGTCTGTTGCTATAAACAGAGGAATCTGTAGATGGTTTTTTTGACTAAGCTGCTGTATCCGTTTAATATCGGCAGCTAATGAAGGAAGAGTGCTCACATTTCGAGTGAATATTTTTACACCGCCAAGATTGCGCTGTCTGATCCAGGTAAAAAGAGACTCCGGGGGAGAGGTTCCTTGATAACCTATAAAAAAAACTTGTCCTAATAGCTCCTCATCCGTCATGGTATTGATAAGATCGTTAATTAATTCGCTATCGGGTTTTTCATCCCAAAAATTTGGAGGATTCACCGCAGAAACAAAGAAAATACAGAAAATAGAAAGTATATTCATTATCTTATTCATAAGCCTGTCCCCGTAAGGCATCTATATACCGGGAAGAGGCATGTGCGGCGATTGCTCCTTCGGAGGCGGCTACCACAAGCTGTCTAAAGGGCGTTGCACGCACATCTCCTACGGCATAGAGGCCGGGGATATTGGTTTCCATTTTATTATTTGTTATTATATAACCTTCTTCATTTAGTGAAGCGTCCGGGACAATAGCTGTTTGTGGAATTGATCCGATAAAAACAAATACCACAGCTATATCTTCTTTATATGTGCTGTTCTGGTCATTGCGGAAAAGCTTGACTTCAGTTACCTGGGTATCGCCGGATATTTGTTTTAGCTCGGTATTAAAACGAACTTCAATATTGGGATTATTAAGCACTCTTTGTGCCAGCGCCTTTTGAGCACGGAACCTGTCTCTGCGGTGAATAAGAATAATTTTAGCAGATAATTTGGCAAGGAACATAGATTCATCACAGGCGGCATCGCCGCCTCCGACCACAAGCATTTTTTTATTTTTAAAAAATGGTCCGTCGCAGGTTGCACAATACGATACTCCCTTACCTGCGTATTCCTTTTCTCCGGGTACATCAAGTGTTTTATGTTTTGCACCGGTAGCAACAATTACTACGCGAGCTTTGAACTGACCGCTGTTGGTTAAAACAGTGAATAGAGTGTTTTCTTTTTTTATTGATTGAATACTTGCATTTATAAAGTCCGCTCCGAATTTTTTGGCCTGCGTCTCCATCTTCACAGCAAACTCATAGCCGTTTATGGGTTCCGGGAAGCCGGGATAGTTTTCAAGACGATCGATAATCAGGGCTTGACCGCCCGAAGCCATTTCTTCTATCACCAATGTGTTTAAGTTTGAGCGGGCAGCATATTGTGCAGCTGAGAGGCCGGCTGCGCCCGCGCCGGCAATAATAATATCTCGGTCTTGAGTCATAAAAACTAACCCCCTTTTGCTTTTTATTGAAAGAGCTTATTGCAAAAAGGAATCTTTGGCAATAAGCTCTTTAAAAGGAAATTGCTAACTTATTACACTAAAAAGAATAATAAAAATTTATAAATAAGAATATAAAATGAAAACTTTATTTAAATGCTTTAAAAATATTGAATAATAAAATTCTTTTCAAAATTAATTCGAATTGTTTAAGTCCAAGAGGCTCATTAGATATAGTTTTTCGATAGTAAAAGCAGTGGGGCACTTTTAGGCGTTATCTTTATGTGTCGACAATTTTTATTTCGCCACGGGAAACGGCACCGCAGAACCATTACCGCCCCAGGGCAGCCAATGTCATGCAAAGGTTATTCCCGCGAGCGATTTTCTGCATTTGAGTCGGCGTACGCGGAGCTCTACGCGACCTCGTGCGGGAAATTCAGGCTGCCATTGATCCAGCGGGCGGCGGAAGCTTTTTGTGTCTGCGAGGACTGGCGTGAAGGCATTGCGAGAATACACTGTCACGATAGCGGCCACGATCTTTTTGTGCCGTTCTCGTGCAAGAGCTTTTTCCTGTGCCCGTCGTGTAGTCAGAAACGCACGCTGCTTTTGGGCGAGTACCTAAGCAAAGACCTCCTGCTTTCTTTGCCTAATCGTCAGTTTGTCTGGACGATTCCGCGCTGCCTGCGGTTGTTTTTAAAGTACGATCGGTCTCTTCATGCGAACCTTAGCAGGCTCATGTTCAGTCTTCTCACGGACTCCTTCAGTGAGGCTGCGGGCAGGAAAATCACGACAGGAATGGTCTCAAGCCTGCAGACGTTCGGCGAGTATGCCGCCTGGAATCCTCACTGGCTGGTCGCAGGCTGCGTCTGCTGCTCGCCCAAGCATCCGGGGCACAGCGTCGTGCTCGAGGGCGGTTTTGACCGGTACGACAACTTCTTCTTCATTCCGATTGGGGCAAGCGATGATTTCGTGCAGCTTTGGCGAGTCAAGGTAGTGGAATTCTTTGCCAATCGTGAACTTATAAACACCGATTTCGCAATGAAGCTTCTCGGCTGGAAGCATTCCGGTTTCTCGATTGAGAGCGGCACGCACATCTACGATGAACGTGCGCGGGATGCGTTATGTCAGTATATCGTGCGCGCACCCGTATCCCTTGAGAAATTGTACGGGACGGTGAAACCGACACGGTGCTGTGGCACGCGCCTCGCAAGGGGCATTTCAAGGGTGAGGACAGGTACTTTTCGGGATTGGATTTTATCGCACAGCTTACTCTCCATATTTCGCCCAAGGGCAAACATCTGCTGCGGCGGTATGGCGTCTATTCCTCAAGAGCGCGCGGTACGTGGAAGAAGCGTCCGGCGTTAAGGATAAGAGCGGCGGAACAGTGGTATGGTTGGGGCGATAGCGCCGCGCCTGCTCAGGCGGAAGAGGTAGAAAGCATTACAGTGACGACGCGTTCATGTCGCAAGGCTTGGGCGGAACTGTTGGCAAAAGTGTACGAGATCGATGTGCTGTGCTGCCCAAAGTGCGGTGGTCGGATGTCGGTCATCTCTGTGTTGAACTAAACCGATAGCGCAGTGAAGTTTGTACAGTAATATTAACCAACTAACATAATCCAATTATCATATTCAGATTAACCTATTACCTCATTCTATCATCTTCTAAATTATTCTACCTAACAATTTATTGCCCATATTTGCCAAAAATAATATAAGAGCTTAATTCTTTTTACATTAAGCAAAACTAATTTATTAAGGAGGCCGATATGACAGGCTACAAAGAAAAAATGAGACAGGTTTTACAGGTTAAAGGCTATAGTAAAACAACAGAAAAAGCATACATCAAATGTATGTTTAACTTTATTAAGTTCCACATGATTCCGCCAGATAAGATAACGCTGGAAGATATTAATCTTTACCAGGTTCATCTTGTAAAGAATAGAAAAGTTTCTTACTGCTATTTTAACCAGACAGTATGCGCAATGCGCTTTTTCTATAAATACTTTTTAAAGAAAGACTTTTGTGTAGAACATATTGCTTTTCAGAAAAAAGGATTCAAACTTCCGAATGTATTAAGTAAAAAAGAAGTACAAAAGCTTTTATCTGTAATAGAAAATATCAAGCACAAAGCCATCACTTATACAATATATGCAACAGGTGTAAGGCTACAGGAATTATTAAATCTGACAATTACAGATATAGATTCAAAGCGCATGACAATACGCGTTAAACAGGGTAAGGGAAGAAAAGACAGGTATGTAATGCTGTCTGGAAAATTGTTAAAGATATTAAGAAAGTACTATGAAAGTGTAAAACCAAAGCCAAAAACGTTTTTTTTTCCTGGCATTAGTTTAATCAAACATATAAATCGGCGGCAGGTTCAGAGGGTAATACATGATGCAGGATTAAAAGCAGGAATTAAGAAATCGGCTACTCCCCATATATTGCGTCATAGTTTTGCTACGCATCTACTTGAAAATGGGACAAACATTCGTATTATCCAGAGACTATTAGGCCATCGTTCACTTATAAACACTGCTTTATATACACATGTTGCTACAAATTATGTAAATGAAACGAAAAGTCCTCTGGATACTCTATTAGAGGAGGAATAATCATGATGACAACAAATACTTATAAAAAAGGCGATTTTGATGTTGCAGATATTTTCACCTTACACAAACCTAAGTTAGGTTATATTTCGGATGATAAATGGAAGGCTGTAAATTCCATTACATCATGCAGAACAGGTAAGCTTGGAGCCCATGTCTTTGAATGTGATAGTTGCAAGCATTTAGAAATATACTATAACTCCTGCAGAAATCGACACTGTCCTAAATGCCAGTATCTTGCAGGATCCAGATGGATATTACAGCGTGATAGGGAATTATTACCTGTTCATTATTTCCATATAGTTTTTACAATACCGCATATTTTTAATAATCTAATCGAGAGTAACAAAAAAGAAATCTATACTATTCTTTTTAAAGCTGCATCACAGACAATAAAAAAAGTTGCGGCTAATCCGGATAACCAGGGAGCTTTATCAGGCTTTCTTGCTATATTACATACATGGGAGCAAAAACTAAATATTCATCCGCATATACACTGTGTTGTACCCGGTGGAGGATTTTCTAAGGATAAATCCATGTGGATTAAGTCTGGTAAAAAATATTTTGTAAATGTTAAGAAATTATCTTTAGTATTTAGAGGGATTTTCTTAAAGCTTTTGGAAAAGTCTCATAATACCGGAAATATTAAAACATTTTCAGATAGATACAACTTCAAGAAAATACTTATAAAATCCTGTTCCACTAACTGGGTAGTATATTCTAAACCGCCGTTCAAAGGGCCTTTCTGGGTTGTTCGTTATTTAGCACGATATACAAACAGAATAGCTATTTCTAATGAAAGGCTTGTTAGCATGAATGAAAATACTGTTACATTTACTTATAAAGACAGAAAAAATAATTATGCTACAAAATATGAAACTCTGGATTCAGTTACTTTTATGAAACATTTTTTGCTTCATGTACTTCCTGCAAAGTTTATTAAAATAAGATATTTTGGTTTTATGGGTAATCCTAAAAGAAAGGAGAATATTGTTCTTGCAAGAAAACTATTATGCAGTCCTCTTTATAAAAAAGATACAGAACCTATTCCGGACAACTGGATAGATTTAATGATCTTGCTTGAAGGTTATAATCCAACTGAATATTTGAAATGTGATACCGGGCATATGGTTTTGATTCGTAGAACTTTTAAAGAAATTTATAAACGTGAGTGAATGATTGATTCAGAAATTAGATTTCTTTTTGAAAATGATCTAGTATTCTCCATTTTTCTTTAAGTTCATTAATTTAATAAATGAAAAAATAATTATATTCCATTTTGTAACACTTTCAGTGTATTATTATCAAGTCGTTCTTTTTTTGTATAGTTGGGATTATCTGCATATTGTTCTGTATAATCAACTATTCCAAAATCCATATTTTTATATGTCCAATATGTATACGAAATATCATGTTTCTTGAAAAGTGAAATAAGATCATTTAACCAATTAAATCTGCTTTCAACATCTGCATTTATAAACATACCAAATTCTCCGCATAACATTGGAACATTATATTTATTTTTAAAATCTAAAACTGGTTTGAGCATATCTTCTAAAGCATTTTTATCCCAATACCGCTCAATTCCATGTTTAAAGAAGTTTGCATATATTGGTTCTGCTTCTTCAATTTTTTCAAAAAATTCTGATGGTGCTTTAAGAACACCAGGATATTTTATTGTTTCTCTGAATAAATTAAGTTTATAAAATTTTGTCCATGGTGCGATTTGATGTGTTATAAATAATGGTTGATAGAAATGAAAACTATAAAATATTTTTTCATCATCAAATTTCTTCATTTCAAAATTAGGACTATCACCCCATAAATTTGATTCCACCATAATGTAATGATCTTGGTCATTTTCCCTCATTATTTTGATGGTATCTTCGACTAAATCGTACCATAATTGATTTGTTGGAGCTACTGGTTCATTTAAAATTTCATACATAATATTTTTATAATTTTTATACCGATTAGATAACATATCCCAGATTTTTAAAAAATTATCTCTATTTTCTGAACCAGATTCCCATATATCATTTAAATGGCGTTCACTTGAATCAAATGAATGTCCGGGAGACTTATGTAAATCTAAAATAAAAGGAATATCAAATTCTTCTGCCCATTTTAGTACTCTATCAAGATGTTTTAACCGTTCTTCTTTAAATAACGTTGGATTATTTTCTTCAGTAAAGAAAATGTGATCTACAGGTAATCTTATAATATTAAATTTCCAATCTTTTATTTGTTGAATATCTGTTTTTGTGATAAAATTATTAATATGGTTTTCAGTTATTTTTTTAACTTGAGAAAAATAGCCACCAATATTTGTTCCTTGATAAACTTTCATTTAATAACACCTAGTGATATAATTATTTATATTAATACTCAAAAACGGAACAGTATTTATTAATTAATAACACAAATCATAATAAATGTCAATTAAATAAAACAGTGTTTCATTAATTTATTAAAAATGTTTTTTCCCATAAATCTCCTCATTCGTTAAGCCATTTGCATTTCTTTTGGTTCAATTTCACTTTGAAGAAGTTTTATCATATCTACTATTGTTTCTACTATTGTTAATTTTCCAAATAAATACTTCAGATACCAATAGGGATTGAGTCCGTTCTCATATAAAGCCCTGAGAATTTTCTTGAAATCACAGCCTTTTCGCGTTAACAACGATTCACTCCACGATATAGGTACACTGGCGTCCTTTTAATATAATAGGGAATCCTTGGGATTTCTCCTCCTTTTAAGTTGATCATTGCAAATGTACCATTATAGCCGAATATCATGTTACCAGTGCGAAAAGGTATCGATAAAAAACACCAGTAATCGAATACAAATAGTAGGGGCGTGGTGCATTCACCAGAACAGATTAAAAATTTCATAATAACAGCAGTACAGTATAGTTTAATTGATGAGGATTATAAAAAACTGCTAACTAATAAAATAGAAACTGAATACAAAGAGCTGATTTTTCTACCCACATTCCGAAGGTCAGTGATCAAAAAAATACACAAAATGATAGGCATTTTAAAAATCGTCGTCAAGGCAATATGAATGATAGGTTATTATGATAATAGTATCAAGCATTATTGTTTCTTGAAATAGTTATGCTTTAAATAAACAGTAGTTGGTTGTATACTGCTCTTAAACCTTAACCCGGGAGTGAAGGAAAGGAACAGTAGATAGTCTATTCAAAAATTTATGGCGCCATGCGACCATGTTGATAGGTATGACAGACCATCTACTGTCTTTGTATCGATAATATAGCACGTTTTTACGATGCTGAATAGTGGAATGGAAAACGCATAACCTTCAAGGTACTCTTTTTCTTTCTCTAAGCTTAACAAGAGGAAGATAAAATGATTAACAGATTTCATGGTATTGACAGGCATAAATTGTCGTCAACAGTATCAATTCTCAACAGAAAAGGTGTAGAAGAAAAACTGATAACAATTAATGGTAACCTTAAAAATTACATAAAAGATTTAGGGCCCGAAGATGCTGTTGCTATTGAAACTGGAATAGGTTGCTTTTATTGGGCTAACAGAATTGAATCCCAGGGAGCAAAATGTTTTATAATTGATCCATACAGGTTCAGGATAATAAAAGATTCCTGGAAGAAAACAGATAAAAATGATTGCCGCAATATAGCTAAAGCATTATGGGTCTTTTTGATTACAGGAGAATTCGGCTTACCAGAAGTATATAAACCTTCAAGAGATGTCATAGAATTACGCAAGCTCTTTTCTCAATATAGAAATATGAATAAGCCCCGGTTCAATATACTGATTTCAGCAATTTCCTGGAATAATAATTGAATTAGGATTAAATTTAAAGTATGAAAAGACTCCCGCGGCGAAAAATATTTATTATTCTAGTCAGCTTTTTTTGTTTTCAGATAGCTTCAGTGCTGCAAGCAGAGGTGCCGCGTTTAGAACCTCTTAATCCCATTACGCGTCTCTCTAAAGCAAAGGAACCACTGAAACTCGATGAGCTTATTACTGCTTCGCTCAGTTTATCCGGAGTAGAAGATAACCAGCTTGCGATTCTTAAAAACACATTCAATACCAAGATTAATGAGGTTAAGGCCTATTTTAAGGGACGCGGTGTTTCTCCCGAATTAGGCGATGATCTTTTACAATATATCCATAACCAATACCTAAGGCGTTACAATGTAAAACAGACCCGCCTGGATGAATTATTAAAAGAAGGCACATATAACTGCGTATCTTCGGCTATTTTTTATCTTATCTTAAGCCGCAGTCTGGGATTTGCCGTATATGGAGTAAAAACCGTAGATCATTCATTCTGCGCTATCCAGGTGGGAGAAAAATACTATGATGTTGAGACAACAAGCGTCTACGGCTTTAATCCGGGTGAAAAAAAAGAGTTTACAGATGATTTTGGCAAGGTAACGGGATATGCCTATGTACCGCCGGGCAATTACAGCGAGAGAGAGATAATTGATGAGAAGGAACTGCTTTTTTTAATCCTTCACAACAGAGTTGTTCTTCATTTTGAGAAAAGGCAATACGGCGAGGCGGTCAGTCTCGCTGTGGACGGGTATGAATTAATTAAAAATGATTTTGCCCTTACACTATTATTACAAGCCTTTACCCAATACAGCTTGTGGATCGTATCTTCAAAACAGTTTGCCAGCGGAGCAGAAATCTTACAAAAAGCAAGCTCGCGCTATTTAAAACAGGAAAAGCTTAGGGAGCTACACGGCCATATTATCATCGAGTGGGTACTCCATAACATTGAACGAACTGATTTTGCTCAAGCACAAGATCTGATTTCAAGTAACTATAAAGCTGAAATTATAAGCCAAGATAACTACCGGGAGCTTACTGTGTATTTATATCAAAAAAAGGCTGAGTATTATGCAAAGCATAATGGCAATAAAAGCGCTCTGGAGGTTATTAACCGGGGGCTCATGCTGATAGATGGTGATAAAGGGCTTTTACAGTCAAAAATACTTTATACGTATAATTATATTATTGAACTTATAAAAGAAGGTAATGTAGTACAGGCATCTTCTTTGCTTATGCAGAGTAAATCGGAAAAGCTTCTAAGTGAAAAAGATTATACGGAACTTTTTGCCTTTTTATATCAAAAGAAAGCAGAACAAGTATTTACTGCTGAAGGAGTTGAAGCCGTTCTTGAGCTGCTTGAAGCGGGGATGAATGAAATTCAGGATAAAACTCTGCTGCTGCAGTTTGGAGAGATGTATCTCTTTAATCATATTAAAGATCTCATTAAAAATGAAAAGTTTACTCAAGCATCACAAGTTTTAAACGGACGTTTTGCTTTAACATTTTTGTCACAAAAATCTAAAAAGGATCTCTTGCTTTATTTTTATCTCACCAAGGCTGAAGAATTAGCTGAAACTAATGGTTATCTCGCGGCTGCTCAATGTCTTGAAGAAGGTATTATGCAGATAGGGAAGTATTCTCATTTAGTACGGAACTACGAGGTGTACATTCATAATTATGTTGCCGAACTTTCGGGGCGTAAAGAATATACACAAGCATTGGCATTATTGGAAAAAGCCCTCACTGTACTGCCCGGCAATAGTGTGTTTAAAAAAGATAAAAGAGTTATTGAAGATAATATTAACTAGTACTCATTTTTATCATTCAAAAAGAATTTGTGTAATGCCGCTTGTTTTTACCTCCGAAAATGTGAAAGAGGAGTAGTGTATATGAAGGAGTTGAAACTGTTCATTAAAGATATGAAAGCAGAAGCAGCTCTGCTTAATAGCTTTGCCCGCCTGGAAGATGAAATGCAGATTCTGGCCGGCAATAAAAAATGGGAAGGTATCGAACCGGTAATCCAAAATTTGAGAGACAGGTCTCACAAATTAAATAATATAGAAGAAAACAGGTGTGCCTCTTTTCGAGCTTTGAAGCAGAAGCTGGGCGCACCTTTAGATGCCACATTTTTAAAGATATTACCTTTGCTTCCTGTGGAAGCAAGAGACGAGCTGCTTACAACATACCGGGAGCTAAAAATCGCCGTATTTTCGGTAAAAGGAGCTACCGCCCGTCTTACTTATTATTTTAGATCCATTGAGGAATTCTTTAAAAAGGTGTTGGGAGAGCTGTTTCCGCATAGAAAAGGTAAAATATACGCCAAGGACGGCAAAGCCAAAAAGGTACCCGATGATACGCTTTTATTAAACAAACAGTTATAGGAGACCAAATATGTTATCAACATTTTCCGGGATTGAAATCGGTAAGCGCGGTGTTATTGCTCATACTCACGGCTTGATAACTGTCGGGCATAATTTGAACAACGCGGGAGTCGAAGGCTACTCAAGACAGAGGATTGAGTTTAAAGCCAGTGATGCCATCTACCTGCCCGGTTTGAATAGAGAAGAAACCCCCGGACATATAGGGCAGGGTATGGAGGTATATCGAATTGAACGTATCCGCGATATGCTGCTCGAAGGGGAAATAGTCAAAGAAACAGGCAACCAGGGTTATTGGGAATCTTTGGATAAATATTTTCAGATGCTGGGGCAGGTGTATAACGAGCCCACAGAGCATTCCATACGTTCTTTAATGGATAGTTTCTTTTTCGCCTGGCAGGAGCTCTCAGAGAATCCTACCCAGATGGGTAAGCGGGAAGCTGTGCTTAAACACAGCCAGGCTCTGATTGACGGTATACATCATGGTTATCAGAGATTAAGAAGTATCCGCGACATGCTGGAACAGGATGTCGCAGGTACGGTCGATCAGGTGAATACATTGACAAGGAATATTGCGGCCCTCAATGAACAGATACAGAAGGCTAAAGCCTTGGGAGATAATCCCAACGATTTAATGGACAAGAGAGATATGCGCATTGAAGAGCTGGCCAAATTGATTGATATCACGGTTAATTACAATCAGGATCCGGATGAGCTGATTATTTACACAAACGGACGCCATCTGGTACAGGGCAAACAGTATTTACAGTTTGATACGCTTAAAACCGAAGCTAATGAAGGCTACTCTCTTGTTATCTGGAAGGATACTAGAGAAGTAGAGCAGTTTCGCGGCGGGAAATTGGCAGCCCTGCTTGCGCTCCGCGATGTTGAAGTAAGGGCGGAGATTCAAAAACTGGATCTTATGACCATGAATTTTATAGATTTGGTGAATGCAGTTCATCGCAATGGATACGGTCTTAATGAGAAAACGGATATCGATTTTTTTAAAGAATATCCTTATGTGCTTAATGCAAACGGAAATTATGACCGAAATGGCGATGGCACTTTTGATTCTTCTTATATTTTTAGAATTGCAGGAAAGCATACACTCGATCCCCAAGCACTCATAGGAATTCGCGGTACTCTCACGTTATCGGGAGTAACCGGGAACGTAACGGTCGAATACTATCCGACCGATACGGTAGCAGAAGTGGTTGCACGCATCAATCTATCAGGTGCGGAAATATCGGCCCGTTTGGATGAAGAAGGTAAACTTTCACTGAAAGGCATGCCCGCCGGCGATTTTAACAATCCTGATTTCGTCATCCGCCATATTGAGGATTCGGGAGAGTTTTTAGTCGGGTATGCAGGCATATTAAATAATTCCGGGACAGACGGTGCCTATGACTGGGAACAGGTAGATGCCGCGACCGTTCTGCGCGCTGATGGTGCCGCCTTTGCGGTGGCGCCGCTTGCTCATCCGGCAGGCTGGATAGAGGTCAATCAGGCACTGGTAAATGAGCCCGCTTCGATCGCTTCGGCATCAGGTATAAACGGCAGGGCCGAGGGGCCTGAAGACGGATCTGTGGCTCTTACCATCTCCGATCTGCGCTATAAACAGGTGATGATCGGCGACACTCTGACTTTGGATGCTTATTTTGCCGATCTGGTGGCTTCAATCGGACTCCGGGGCCAGGAAGCAAGCAAAGTGCATGAAACGGAAAACCTCATAATGAAAAATCATAAAGACCTGCGGGAAGCTATCTCAGGCGTAAACATTGATGAGGAACTGGCGACTATGATAAAATTTCAACATGGTTATGCTGCGGCAGCCCGCTTTATAACTGAATTTGATAAAATGTTAGAAATCATTATCAACAGAATGGGGGTTTAGCTAAATCATGAATAGAGTAAGCAGTAACATGGCACATCTGGACGCACAGTATCATATGATGCTCCGAGAGTGGAAGATGAACCAGATGCAGAATAAAATGGGGGCACAAACTAAGATAAAGGAGTTGAGTGACGATCCTTTGGCCGCAGCCCACTCGACTCGCTTAAAATCTTATATGTATCGTATGGGACAGTACAAGGAAAATATTGAGCAGATACAGGGAAATCTTGCTTTCAGCGAATCACGAATAACAAATTTTTTAGAAGTTTTACAGCGTATTCGTGAGCTTTCGGTACAGGGAGCTCATGGCATCTATACAAAACAAGATATGCAGGCTATGGCTGTAGAAGTTAATCAGCTTCTGGAACAGCTTGTATCACTGGCCAATTCACGCAATGGCCTGGGGAATACCATATTTTCCGGGTATGAGTCGCATATGGAACCCTTTTTGGTTATGCGTGGCCGTGTTGAAAATAGTGAAGGTGATTTCATCACTGCTCTCCACTATCGCGGTGATATTGGAAAGAATATGGGAGAGATATCCGAAAATACATATGTGGAAATGAACCTCCCGGGCAATCAAGTGTTCTGGGCTGAGAATCAGCACATCTATGCTAATGTGGATGCCACCGGCTATCAAGTACAAGAGGATTCTGTCATTCGCATCGATGGAGTAGTGGTCAAGCTTAATGCCGGTGACAATATTCACGCTGTTATCCATAAAATTAATGAATCTCCGGTAGGAGTACGGGCACGACTTGATCCGGTTAAGGATTCTTTGGTTCTGGAAACCACAACTCCTCATGAGCTGTGGCTTGAAGATGTTGATGTAAGTAGCGTTCTGCAAGACCTGGGAATTATTCAGAGCGGGAAGAATACTCCTCCCCATAATATTGCCGGCTCTGCTAATGTATTTGGCGGTTCGATTTTTGATATGGTTATTTCTTTAAGAGACAGTCTTTATAAGGGTGATCATGAAGGCGTAAATGCCGGTATCGGGGGAATGGATCTTTCTATTGAAAGTATAACCACTACTCTTGCTGAAATCGGTGCTCTGGACACACGCCTCCAGGTTACGGCCCACAGACTTGATTATGAACTGCCGGAAGTACAGAAGCTGGATTCGCAGGAAGTGGATTTGGATTTAGCCCAGGCTATCACGGAACTCAAAATGCTGGAATATACTCATCAGGCGGCTTTGGCCACATCCGCACGTATCTTGCGGCCTACGCTATTGGACTTCTTGAGGTAGCGGTATGAAAGTAAACAGTAAGGCCTATGGCCCCATCGAGGTGGATGAAAGACAGAAAATATATTTTCCATCCGGCATACTGGGATTTGAAAATTTAAAATACTATGTATTGCTCGATGCAAAGCAGCAGCCGTTTTATTGGCTGCAGTCTATGGATGTAGTTGAGATTGCCTTTGTGCTTATTGATCCTGCTGTTTTCAGACCCGATTATAAGCTGGATGTGACTAAGGAAGAGCTGGAAGAGATCGGAATTAAGAACAAACAAGATATCTTATGCTTTGCAATTGTAACCATTCCTGAAAACTTGTCTGCTATGACGGCCAATTTGCAGGGGCCGATCATTATTAATAGAAGTACACGTGTGGGCAGACAATCAATCAATACCGATCCCAAATGGAAAGTACGCCATTCCATTATGAAAGAGCTTGCGTCCCTAAGGCAGGAAACATGCTGATATTGGCAAGAAGAATTGATGAAAGTATTATGATTGGGGATCAGATAGAGGTCTCCATTGTCGATGTCAAAGGTGATCATGTAAAAATAGGCATTACCGCACCAAAAAATGTAAAGGTATACAGAAAAGAAGTATATCTGGCAATTCAGAACGAGAATATCGAGGCCGTAAAAGCCAAACCCGATATCATTCCCGCTCTTAGCAATTTATTCAAAGAGAGAGCTAAAAAAAGCGATGAAGAGAAAAAAGAATAAAAGTTACAAAGTTTTTTTAGACTCAGAGTTATTTAACGCAGAGCCGCGGAGGCACAGAGATTTTGTTTATATAAAATTCTTTGCGTCTCTTAAGCCTCTGCGTTTATTATTTTATGGTTTATGATTTTTTTTGCTTGGCAAGCTCGGCTTCACTTTTCCGAATATAGAGCGGACTTACGGTAAGAGGAGTTTCGCCCTGTTCTTTGAATCTTATTTTTCCTAGTTGTGCCAGTGATTCCGAATCTGAAACTAATACTATAGTGTTGATATGGGCTTTAATTTTTGCTTTGGTCTCTTGTATTTTTGCGAGGGCCATTTCGGCATGCGGGCCGGTTAAAAGCACATTTTTATATTGATTGATGAGCCCCAGCAAAGAGTGCGGATTGATGTCTAAATAATCACTTTGTTTAAGACCTTGTTTATACACGGCAGTATAAAAGCATTTTTTCTTGGCGTCGATTAAAGGCAGTATCGCTCCCGAATAAGAACGGTATCTATAGGCCAGTGCATCAAGTCCGGATACTGCGATGAGAGGACAAGCGCAGCCGGTACATATGCCTTTAACGGTAGCCAATCCTATTCTTAAACCGGTAAATGAACCCGGACCAATCGCGCATACCACCAAATCCAAAGCAGAAGGTTGAACTCCCATCTGTTTAAAAAGATAATCCATATGGGATATGAGGGTTTCACCGTGCCGATATCCTACATCAGAGTTGATTGTCATGGTCTTTTCCGTACACACAAGAGTCAGGCTGAGATGTTCTGTGGATGTATCAACTGCTAATATGTTCATGCACTTATCCTTGTATGTGAATTTCCCTTTTACCATCGGTTTGTATCTGTATTGTTATGCTAATTGTGTGTTCGGGGAGCAGATTAACGGCTTTTTCCGGCCATTCAATTGCAGTAATGCCGTCACCGTATATTATTTCTTCAAGTCCGATATCGTAGAGTTCGTTTGACTCTTGTATCCGGTAAAGGTCAACATGATAGAGAGGGATGTCGCCTTCATATATGGAAATAATTGTAAAGGTAGGGCTTGTAATCTCCTCATCAATTCCCAAACCTTTTGCCATACCTTTGACAAGTGCTGTTTTTCCGGCGCCCAAAGCACCTGTAAGTGAAACAACTGTACCCGGTCCAAAGCTTTTGGCAAGTTTTTTGCCTATATTCAGAGTATCCTTTACTGAGCTGCTGGTTTGCCTGTTAAGTATTTTATCTTCTTTTTGCATGTATCTTTAACTCTTGTAAAGCAGTTTAGACTGTAATAAAAATTAAGCGGACGGTCAATGTATAAATAAACTCTATTGCGCGTGTAAAATATAGCTTGACAATACAAGAATCTAGAACTTACAGTGTAATAAGAAGTATGAAATCCAAGAAGTCTAAGAAAGATTCAATTTCCATTGCGAATTTGGAGAGTCAACTGCCAAAACTTGTAGAGTGGCTTAAGAATAACCGCAAATTGGGTGTAATCCTGATTGATATGACGCCGCACTTTAATTTTCAATCATATTACAGTAAAAGCATTTACCAATCCGTAACCATAGCCATTCATAATTGTATTGCCTCTTTACGGGGAAGAGAAATTCGCAGCGATGATATTATTGCCTTAAATCTTACCGGCGGAAGCAAGTACTATATTTTCTTAAGCAAGTCGCGTGAAAAGCGTTATGTTCATATCGATGATTATGAGAGAATGTGTTTGCGTCTGCTTGATGCTCTTTACAATACACTCTTTGCTACAATTTTCCCCATAACTCATAGTGAACCACAGATTAAAATGGGGTATGCTTTTACTTTCTATAATCCTTTCGTAGAGGAGATGCAGTTTTTACAGAACTTAATTCATGAGGCTGAAATCACCGCAGGGTATTTACAAGTAAAAATCGAAATGATGAAAAGAAAATTACTCTATAAAATTATCGTGGATGAAGAGCTGCAGACCCGCTATCAACCGATTATCGACCTTACAAATAAAGAGGTGTGGGGTTATGAGGCATTTGTCCAAGGTCCTGCCAACTCTTTTTTTACTAATGCCTACAGCCTGTTTAATTTTGCCCGTACTATGGGGCTTGTTTTTGAATTGGACTGGATAAGTAAAAAAACGATTATAAAAAACGCGAGAGGATTAGCTAAAGAAAAAAAACTCTTTATTAAGATAGTTCCATCGAATTTATATAAACATGAGTTGTTCGCCGAACATTTTATGCAAATTCTTAATGAGAATAATATAGAGCTCCATACATTAGTATTTGAGATGAGTGATGAACCCCTTGTAGAAGGTATTTCCTTTATGCACAAATTAATGGGTTTCTATCCTCAGATAAAATGTGCGGTTGTAATTAAAAATATTTACGATGGAGATTATTTAGATGTTTTAAAAAACTCCGGTATTGCATATATTAAACTCGGGTTGGATCTCATTCGGTATATTGATAGTAATTCTTTGGCTTGTGAGTTCATCGAGAAAGTAAAGAAGCTGGCTGGGGATATAAACTGCGATATTATTGCCGAAGGCATTCATCATCAAAATGAAATGCAGAAGCTGCTTGAGCTGGGAATAAAATTCGGACAAGGTTATTTCTTTGCCAGACCTGAAAATGCATTCACAAAAATACTCAATATAGAGGAATATCTATCAGATAAAGCGCTTGAAAAAAGTCTGTTATCCTATATCTATTTCAAACGCGGAAAGAGCTATTTCGAGAAGGCTGATTATGATAAAGCTATTTTGGAGTTTACCAAAGTAATCGAAGTGGATGAAGAAAATGTCGAAGCGTTTTATTACAGAGCCTATTCATTCTGTGAGGAGGGGGGAGTAACTGTCGCTTTAAAGGATTTAAAGACTTTAGTTCGGATCAATCCAAGCTACCCTGAGACGCAGTTCTTAAAAGGTATGATTTATGAAAAGAAGGGTGACTTGCCCGCAGCCTTAAGCGCTTACAGCGATTATATTGATAATTCGTCGGAAGGTTCAAGCGTACAAATAGAGCTTGCCTCGAAGCGTATTATTGAGATTAAGCATAAGTTAAAGCAGGATTAAGTTTCGATTTTATATTCATTCAATTTGCGATGAAGTGTTTTTCTGCCGATACCTAAAATCTCAGCTGTCTTAGTTTTATTTCCTCCGTTTTGGTTAAGGGTAAAAGTAATAATTTGTTTCTCTGCTTCCTGTAAAGTAATCCCGGTATTAAGCCTTATAGCGTCTTTTTCACCGGTTGCACGTAAATAAGGCGGAAGATCGTCTGCGGTAATAACCGTGCCTTTGCACATCACTACCATACTCTCGATACAGTTTCTAAGCTCCCGTACATTACCCGGCCATGAGTACTGGTTGAGGATTAAACCTGCTTTGGTATCTATGCCTTGGATTTTCTTTTTATTCTCCACTATAAATTCTTTTAAGAAGGCTGCAATAAGAAGGGGAATGTCATCCTTGCGTTCTCTAAGGGGCGGAATATGGATATTCACTACATTTAATCGATAATAGAGGTCCTCTCTGAAATTATTTTTTTCAATCTCTTTTTTAAGATCTTTATTCGTTGCCGAGATAATCCTCACATCTACATCAATAGTCTCTTCACCTCCTACGCGTTCGAATTTTTTTTCATGCAGGACCCTTAAAATCTTTATTTGGATGGTCGGGTTAATTTCACCGATTTCGTCCAAAAAGATTGTACCGCTATGTGCTAATTCAAAGCGGCCGCGCCGCCGTGATATGGCACCTGTAAATGCTCCTTTCTCATGCCCGAAGAGTTCGCTCTCGAGTAATGTTTCCGTGAGGGCAGCGCAGTGAACTTTGATATAGGGTTTATCTTTACGCGGAGAATTATAATGTATGGCATCGGCAATCATTTCTTTGCCTGTGCCGCTGGCTCCGGTAATGATTATCGACGCTTTGGTAGGTGCTACCTGATTTATCACCGCGAATATTTTTTGCATACGCTCGCTTTTTCCGATGATCTGCGGGAATTTGGTTCTTCGATCAAGTTCCTCTTGTAAAGCACGATGCTGCAGAAAAAGTTCCCTATTGGAAAGGGCTCTCTTTACCAAAAGCGAAAGTCGTTCCAGGTTCAGGGGTTTAGTGAGAAAGTCATATGCTCCGTCCCTCATGGCTTTAACAGCCGATTCAATGGTGCCGTGGCCGGTAAGGATAATTACCGGAACTGTGGGATAGGCGGAGACCACCTTTTTCAGCAGTTCTTCCCCGGAAAGTCCGGGCATTTTTAAATCGGCTATTACCAGATCGATCTCTTCATTTTCCACAAGCAGCAGGGCTTGATCGCCGTCGGCGGCTAAAAAAATTCTATAACCTTCAAGTTCCAGAGCCTTTCCCAAGCCTTCTCGGATATTTTTTTCATCATCAACAACAAGGATATTAAATTTCATGCGCTTCTCCCTCATATTCAAGTAATCGTTTCTCTTTTTGCGGAATAGAAAAGGTCAGAATAAAAGTTGTTCCCTCATCTTGCTTGGAAGTTAAAGAGACATCACCCAGGTGTTCCTTAACTATTTTATACACCAGGGTAAGGCCCAATCCGGATCCAAACTCTTTAGTAGTGAAATAGGGCTCGAAGATTTTATCCATAATGGCTTCCGGAATGCCAAAACCGTTATCGATTACTTTCAGTATTACATCCGGACCCTTTGTACTGGTTTCGATACGCAGTACGCCTCCATCCGGCATAGCTGAAAGTGAATTTTTAATGAGATTGAGCAGAGCTTGTTTCATATACTTTTCATCCATGAGAATTTTCGGCAGATTTCGGGCCAGATCGGTTTCTATTCGAATATGGGCCTGTTCCAGTTCGAATTTTAAGAAATCCAGTAGCTCACGGACTAATTGGTTTAAATTACCTTCTTCCAATTTCATATCCATGGGCCGGACCGCAAAAAGAAAATCTACTACAATACGGTTTAAACGCTCTACCTCTTCGCTTATTACTTCCAGGTACTGCTTTATGGATTTTGTCTTTATTGTTTGCTTTTTTTTCATTTCCTTCTGGGCAAGCTGCAGATGAATACTAATAGAACCAAGAGGATTTTTAATTTCATGAGCTACCCCGGCTGCAAGCGTGGTAAGTGCCGCCAGACTTTCTGCTCTGTGCAAGCGTGCTTGATTGATCTTTTTTTCCGTAACATCCTCAATATGAACAAGATTCCCCTGAATTTTACCTTCCTTTACTAAGGGCATAATACTGACGGAAATTGTCTTTGCTACTCCTCCGCCGAGTACGAAGTTCTTGTCTTTGACTTTTTCCTGGTTTAGAAGCTTTTCTTTAAAGAAGCTTATAAGTTCGGCATCATCTATCACATTCCAGATTTTTTTTTCTATGATATCACTGGAAATAAACGGAATCATACGTTCCGATGCCTTATTAAACAGAAGTATGTTATTATCTCTATCTGTAACAAGCACACCGTCGGTCATAGAATGGAGTACCATTTCCAATAATTCATTATCAGATGCTATATCGGCGAACAGACTGCGAATACTTTCCCGGTCAAGCTTTTCCCATTTAAGCATTGCTTTTTCAATAAATTTTCTCATAACACTGCCTTCATTTGATAAAAAAGATTTTGAATAAAGAGCTGTGCCTGCAAATTGAGGGTTTTGTGCTCACGATAGCGCTTACCTATTATCTTTATCCAATTTTCTATCTGGGTGACGTTTGGTGTCTGTTTGTTCGTCTTTTCGGAATCGAGATTATCAAGGAAAGAATTGTTAAGAACCTGTAATAATTCTTGGATAAAAAGAGAAATAAGCTTTTTTGTGGATTGCGACGAAAAGAGTTCCTGCATATCCTGTAGAATATCTACATGCGAGTTTTCCGGATCCGACAGTCTTTGAAAAAAGGTTTTGGCTAAATTTGAGAGTGCCCCGGCATTAATATCCTGCCACGCTAAAAAATAACTCTGTAGAGAGGGAAAGTCTAAAGACTCCTCATTAAAGATCCGTTTCAGGATATCTTTTACCTGCTCTTCATCTCTGTCTATAAATTTATAGTGCCTTAATCGCGAACGGATAGTAGGAATAACATTGGTCAATCGTGTTGCGGTAAGGATAAAATAAACATGAGGCGGCGGTTCCTCTAAAATTTTCAGAAGTGAATTCCGCGATGACTCTAACATATTTTCCGCATTTTCAACTATAATTATTTTAGGTGATTTGGGTGTGGAAAGATGAGCCCACTGAACTGCTTTTCTTATATGATTGATGGGAATGTTATCCTCACTTATATAAGGAGACAGTTTGCTGCAGAGTTCGATAATAGAGGCGATAAGATTGGAGAGAGCTCTCTTCTCAGGTAATGTGCTGTGAGGACTTACCGCATCGAGCATTTCTTCGATTTGGATAACGAGCTCTCGTATTTTTTTTCGTGTGCTTTCATCACTATCCCAAATAGCGGGATCAAATCTTCTGGTTAATTTTCGCACTGCCCTTATAAATAGATATTGAGAAGCGTGTTTCCTTGTACGGTAAAGTGCATCTCCCGAAGCTGCGATCTCGATAGCGAAATAACGCGGACCCAGCAGGGTTACGTAAGGGTGGAGCATTTCTCTATTTAATTTACACGGATGACACATGCAGTTCCAGAGAGCGCTTTTTCTATCACATACCAGCACCCGAGCAATCTCCAAAGCCGTACTCAGCTTTCCCGAATAGGACGGACCGTGGAACAAAGCCGCCCTGGGGATTATGCCGGCGCTTAGTTCGTGTTTGAGGATAGAAATAGTTGTTGTGTTGCCAATTATATTCTCAAACATGCTTCTCTTAAAGGAACTAATTCAAATATATCAGGTACTGAAGGGATAAAGGGACCGAGCAGATTGAAGAAAAAACTATTGCCAAACGATTGCTTAAACCCCTCAATGGGAATCCAGTGAGCGAGAATCAATATAATTGCTATTACCAATATTCCCTCTACCAAACCGAGCAGACTCCCCAGCACCCGATCTAAATTATGCAGCTCGAGTTTTATTACAATATTCTGTAGTATTCCTTGTATAAAAAAGATACTCAAATACACGAGCAGAAAAATAACTAAGAAAGCAATAATATGATTCCATATTGAATCTTTTACACCGGTTAGCAGTGCAACGAAATCTGCCAGGAGATTGGAAAAAAGCACGGCGCTAAGTATTCCCAAAATAGGGGCTGCCATAGTAGAAACCTCGATCACAAAACCTCGCATTCCGCCTCGTATCACAAGAATGAGTAAGATTAAAATAAATACTACATCCAGCAGCGTAAAACTTTCAGTCATTCTTTTTCTCCCCTATGGTTTCAAGGATTATCTCAACTATCTTCTCGCTTGCCTCAGGCTTCCCGATATCCCGTGCCGATTTACTCATTTTTTTCAAGGCAGCATTATTATCTAACAGATAGAAAATGGTTTCAAGAAGATTTTGGGCAGTTACAGACTCTTCTGGCATGACCATGCTTGCACCCGCCGTTTTAAATATATTGGCATTACGCAGCTGGTCGCCTCTGCTGCCTTTTGTGCCTAATGGAATAAGAAGAGAAGGGGTGCCTGTTGCGGCTAATTCCCATAATGTGTTGGCTCCGGCACGACTGATAACCAGGTCGGCCGCAGCCAGGATATGCGACAGCTCATCTAAAAGAAAGGGGGTGGTATAATAGTGTTCCAATGGCTTGTGACGTTGAATATTCTTTTCACCGGTCTGGTGAACAACAAAGTATTTTTTTACAAGTTTATCAATTATATTGGTAACAAAATTATTTATGTTTGCAGAACCCAGGCTTCCTCCCATCACTAAAATCAATTTTTTTTCAGACGGACAGCCTATTATGGATTTACCCAGACGTGCATTGCCTGTTAGAATTTCAGAGCGTACGGGATTGCCGCTGTATATAATTTTGTGCTTTATGGATCCTTTAAAGTAGCGGATCGACTCTTTAAAAGAAGTCAGTACTTTATTTGCAAAGTAGGCATTTATTTTAGTAGCTAATCCCGGATCATAATCGGATTCATGAGTAATGCTGGGAATCTTAAGGATTTTTGCGGCAATGATAGGAGGAACACTCACAAACCCTCCCTTTGAAAAAACCAGTACCGGTCTTTTGACAAGAAGGTAGCTAAAGGAATAAAAGATACCTGCAATAAAGGTAAAGAAATCTACGAGAGTCCAGAGGGAGAAATATCTGCGCAGCTTGCCCGCAGGTATGGGTAAAAACCGAATTCCGGCGGAACGCACAATCGACCGTTCCATACCGTAGCCTTTGCCGATCCAGTAAAGAGAGCAGGGCCATTTTTTCTTAAGTAAGCGGGCAACGGCTATACCGGGGAATACATGACCTGCGGTACCGCCGCCTGTAAATATTATTCTTTTCATATACCTCTGGTTCTTTATAACAGCGATTCTCATTTTGTACAATGTATATCTCATAAAGCTACAATATTACAATGAAGTGCAATAATAATCGAACAAAATGAGAATCGCTGTCCTTATACTATGAAAATTACTTTTTTTGCGCTAAAATAGCAAATAGAGATGAAATTTATGTAACATCTCTCGTATATCTAATTGTTTTATTATAGTAGAGGAAATTGCAAAAATCAAAATATATCAAATTAGTAAAATTATTATTCATTATATCATAATAATTTCGCAATTTCCTTTTAAGAAGCTTCTTGCAAAAATAACATTTTTGCAAGAAGCTCAGTATATTGACATTTTATAATTCATACGGTTTAAAGGAGTATAGCATAGCATGAAAAAGAGAGCTATTGCAATCTTTGTACTGTGTTTCACAGTGTGTTTTTTTTACGGAGAGTTCCCGAAAGGATTCGAAAACTTAATGGATACTGCGCTTCTTGGGGAGCTGGAAAAATCCGGGGAGCTTAAACATACTTTTGATGACAAGGTAACACTGCGCTACTTTCCCGATATAAAACTGCGGGCGAACATAATCAAGGAGTTAAAGCAGTCGAATCCCATTTTTGGCGTTGAAGTTCTTTTAACCTATAAGATGGATAGTAAAGATTTTTCACAGGAAAAGGAGCTGCTTGCCCTCTACAACATCTTAAGATCCATTCAAACACTCAAAGGGATAAAATACTATTCCGATAGCCGCGGAAGGATGAGGATAATGTTCCACGATGCGTATGTCGTAGATTCTCCCGAAACAAAAAATAAAGTTCCCGATCGTCTGGTATCCATAGTACCTGCCTATAGCACTCTCTTCATTTATCAAAATGATTCGTCGTTCGGTGAGAATATCTTTGAAACCGTCTATTATTCGGAGAGCGGTTATTTTTTAATGAAGATGGAAAATCTCACTAAAATATGGTATGGAATTGTACCGCTTATTGATCCTCACAATCTCAATTATATCATTTTTATTTATCCACAGGGGGATACCATACTCTTTTATTCTGTAGTTTGCGTGAATGCTTTCAATCTTTTTGGGATTGCTGAAAGTAAAATCGCGTCGTTTTATAATAGAATTAAGGCTTTATATAATTGGTTTTGTTCCAGGCTTGATTAAAAAATTATTCCGTACAGACTTTGTTTCTGCCCTGTTGTTTTGCTAAGTACATAGCCTTATCCGTGCGATCTATCCACTTTTCACGAGCTTCACTCGATCGGTACTGGCCAATTCCCAAAGATACGGTAATTCTGATATCGTCGTCGCCGCATTCCATAGTTGAATTCTCTATTTCTTTACGGAATCTTTCCCCGATCGTATATGCCTGCATAAGGTTAGTATTGGGTAATATGATAAAAAATTCTTCTCCGCCGTAACGCCCGGCATAGTCATATTTACGCAACTGATTTCGGAGTCTAGTACCGATTTCTCGAATGACCATATCTCCGCTTTGATGGCCGAAATTGTCGTTTATCTCTTTGAAATGATCGATATCCAGCATGATGCCTGTAAGCGGGATCAGAGCCCTGATGGCGCGCTCGATTTCTATATCGATCCTGTTAAACAGGCTCATACGATTTAAGAGGCCGGAAAGCGTATCATACATTGCTATTTTTTCAAGTTCTTTTTTCTTACGCTTAAGTTCCTTATTTTGTTTGGTCATATTTTTGAAAGCTTTTTTCAGGTAAAGATTTTGGTCAAGAATTTTAGATGAAAGCTGTTCTTCTTGAAATACGGCGTTTTTGAAAAAATCACGTTCTTCATACATGCTTATCTGTTTTCGAAGCCGGATAATTGCAGCTTTAATACGGGCCTTTATTTCCAAACCGTTTATCGGCTTCTTAATAAAATCATCCCCACCCCAGTCCATAAGCTGCTGTAATACTTTTTTATTTTTAGAATCGGAAATAAACAGAAGCTGTACGGGTTTATTGTAATAACGCTTGCGGATCTCTTGGCAGAGCTGGTCGACTTGTTTTGGTTCTATATTTATATTGACAAGAATGATCTGAATTTCATTTTTATCCAAGACACTTAATGCCTTGTCTGTTGACTCGGATAGAAACAGCTCATGCCCGTTTTGTGATAGATGCTTTGATAATAATTCTCGATCTTCTTGCTTGTATTCCACAAGCAAAATATTAACCTTTTGCATTGCCTTTATAAAACCTTACAAAAAAAATATCAATGGGTCAACGTTTGAGGATCGAATTTTTTAAAATTACTATGTTTTATCTAATTAAATTATACTATCTTTTTTATAATTAATCACTGTTTTTTTACCTTGACAAGCACCCAGCCTTCATTTTGTATATTAAAATCGCTGTTGACAAGTGGATAGCCATATAGTATATAAAAGATAAAGGTGGAAAAATGGGTAAAGAGTTAAAACCGATAAAAAAATATTTAACCGATATCAGCCCCAAAGCGTGGGAGCATCCGGCTGATCGCGCAGCCCTGCTTGCGTTAAAACAGATACCGGTAATCGATGAAATCATAAAAAAACTACTCGGTACAACCTTTGAACGAGCAATCAGGATGTTGTTTTTGGCTTCATCGGTGAGGGTGACGAGCAAGCAGTTTTCAAAAATACACAACCTCTACCAGGAGACCTGCTTGCGACTGGATGTAAGAGAGAAGCCGGAGCTGTTTATCACGCAGAATCCAAAGTGGAATGCAATGGTTTGGGGAGTGGATAAACCGATTATTGTGTTTCATTCCTCGTTTTTGAAGGATTTACAGGATCATGAGCTCATGGCAGTATTAGGTCACGAGCTCTCTCATTGTATAAGCGGACATGTATTATACAAAACACTGCTTCATCTGCTTCTTTCAATTCCCATGCAAGTTTTGCAGATCTATGGCTTGAATATAGCTGTCCAGCTTATTCTCATGACCCTTCTGGAATGGGATAGAAAGAGTGAGCTGAGCGCCGATCGAGCGGGATTATTGGCAGCTCAAGATCCGCAGGCCTGTTACAGCTTGGAGATGAAAATTGCGGGAGGCCCCGATACTGCCAGTATGGATATTAATGAATTCTTTGTCCAAGCAGCAGAATATGATAAGGGTGGTGACATATTGGACAGCATGTTTAAGGTTTTAAATGTATTGTTTGAGACACATCCCTTTCCTGTAATGCGCCTTGCCGAGCTTAAAACCTGGGTGGATAAAGGCGCCTATGAAAGAATACTGAATGGGCAGTATCCGCGGCGCGGTACGGAGGGAGCGGAAGATGTATTTGAAAATGTTAAGCAAGCGGCGGATCAATATCAAGAAGACCTTAAGCATTCGAAAGATCCGTTGGCCTCTACACTTGCCGATGTGTTAAAAAACGCAGAACCCATAGCCAATCAGGTAAAAGATTTTTTTGACAATCTGTTCGGCAGTAAGCAAAGCTAATCTTTATATCCTGTCGCGGCCTACGGCCTTAGGCCAAATAAAAGAGGAACACGGATTGCACAGATTAAAAAATAATATATCTTAAATATCTGTGTAATCAAAATTTTAATCAGTGTAATCGGTGAAATATGTGGTTCCAATATATTTCTTTTAAAAATTCTTATTAAAAAAACAAGCATTTAAGGCATCATATCATCTTACCCAGCATATTCCGTACTTCCATTAGATGTGCTTTTGCCGCCTCATGCCACTTGTACCAGTGGGAGTCATGGAAGTGCGGTTTGGGTTTTATGCTTGGTTTGTCAAAAACGTTTGATTTATAAAGCAGCTGATCGCGCAGCCAGGAGAACTTATCGAAGCTTTTAAATGAGTCCTCTAACATCGATTCATTTTCATTATAGAAAAGAGCATCCCGAATCCATTCATATTTATTATACTCAAGCAGATATTCATCTACTATATAATTAAGAATTCGTTCCTGCATGCGCTCGTTATGTTCATCATAATGCCCGATAAGTTGTTTTAACCTTTTTCGCAGCCAGTCCCAGCCATCCGCTGATTTTCCGCTCAATGTGCAAAGATTAAAATAAATATGCTTGGCGGCGTCCAAAAACCGCTGTTCATTATCTATATATTGATATTCGCCTTCAAGACGGTTATCGATCCATTTTCCTGTCATAATATCGGGCTGGCTTATCACTTCGGCGTGCCCCACCTTCGGGATAAGGGATTCATTGCTTAAGGAATTCCAGTCTTCATTCAAACCGCTAAAGTTTTGGTGCGCCCATGAGTCGGTATATGTGTGTAAAGCAATACCGATTCGATAGAGATTTTTTGTTGCCAGCGCTTTTTTTAATAGTTCGCTAACAGGCCGTGAGCCCGGGGTGCAGTTATAGGGATTGGTTTTTTTATCTTTGCGCCGCGAGCCCATATAATCAGTATCTCCCGGAAAAAAATGGAAGGGTATATAGACATTTTTAGGAAACCAGTCACTCCACCAGCCGTAATTATGAGTAACAATGGTCTCATAGACAAGGCCGTCATCCCTGACTACATAGTGAACAATATTATTATCTACATATTGAGAAGAATAAGCGATGGTAATACAGTCAGGTTCGTCTATGCCTGCCTCTTTACAGAGGATATAGAGGATGTAATAGTGAAACTCTATATTCATAGTACTAATGTAGTAAGCGGTCTCTTTATAATCAATATCAATTATTCCAATAATTTTAAAATAATTTGACTAAAACCGATAACCGCTCCCAAAAGTGCTCCAAACACATTTATCCATTTTAAGTGTCTGGCAATAACCATTAAGAGTAAATTTTCCACATCGGCTACATCAAGCTGATTAATTTTATTCTCCACCAATTCCCGGATGTTCAGACTTTGAATCATCTCCGGCAGTCTTGAGGCAAGCATTGAATTAATGGATGTTAAAAGAAAGTTGTTTATTTCCTGCCGGCGTGTGTCGTCTATCCCAAAAAAGTCACCCAGAGTTACCTGCTGCCGTTGATCAGTCAGAGTAAAGAGGAGGGAGCTGATTTTTTGTGCCGTGCCTTCTGCAAATTCATCTTTTTTTAACATATTTAAAATGAAGTCGGTAATATGTTCTTTTTCAATTCCCAAGTAATTGTGAAGCAGGTCTCCGGCTGAGAGGGAGCTGTGCTGCTCCAGGTATTGTTTTATTTTCTGAAACAGCTGCTTGTCGCTTTCTTGTTCCCGTAAATACTCCCAGATTTTTTTTATCAGAGTTTCGATTTTAGACATGAGCTTTACAGAAGAGCTCTTAAAAAGATTTTTAAACTCTTTTTCTCTCCAGTTTAAAAACGCCTCTTCTACAATATTTACTACCCGATCTCTCTGTATACTGTCGTTTAAGAGCTCTTCGAAATAATTAAGCACGTCATCGACAATCGCGGGCATTTTTTCCTGAAGCGTTGAATCATATTGAGCCACGGATACAATCAGACGTTGAAAAAGGTTAAGTTTTTCCAGAATTTTGCTTACCAGCTGCTTGCCTTTTGTTTCCAATTCCGTTCTGATATGCGCCTGCCTTAACCAGCTGATAAGAGAACTGCTTAGAGCGGGAAGCGCGGACCTAAACAGCTGACTTATGACATAAACTAATTCTTTGGGAATAAAAGATGCGATAGTCTTATTGCCGGATTTCTGTTTTTTTATCCAGTTCTGAATTCTTTTTATAAGCCGGTCCCTAAAATCATCTTCTATTATTACGGTATGTAATTTTGCAGCCAGATACTGCTCAAGTCCTAGTTCATCGGTAATCGTAACCAGCTTCTTGTCTGCAACAGTTGTAAGCAGGTTTAAAAGCAGCTTGTGGGCGATATTAAAAAAACTTTCTGATGTTAAAAAATTTTTAAGTGTTTTTATAATAAAATCTTCGAACGTACCCCCAATAATGGGTACGGCATGTTCTTTGATCTGCTTAAGCGGTTTGTCAAGTAATGATGCTGTGGCATCAACTATGGCTTTTTCCAATGCGGATTGAAAATGAGGGAGCTTAAGCTGGGTACTTACCGCGTCTTTGGTAATAAGCTGTTCGGACACCATACGGCCTATGCTTTCTGCGAGTTTGTAACGCTGCTTGGGTATAATACCCGGAGTAAGGGGAATGCGTATGCCGAAAATCCGCTTTTCTGTCAGGGGGCGAAAGAGCATTTTTATAGCAATAGCATTGGTAATGTAACCGATAATCGCCCCGACAAGAGGGGGTAAAACCCAAGGGAGTATTTGAAGGAGATTTTCACTTGTCATTGCAGCTCTTTCGCGTGGTTCTGTGCTTCCGACCTGGAGTTGAAAAAATCCAAGTGAGCACCAAATACCCAGCCTCGCACACCCTGATCTTCAATCTGATACCAATAATCCTGTTCTTGTCCGAGGAGTTCTTTATTTTCAGTCTGTGAAATAATACGAACCACGGCGCCCATACCGGTTGATGAAAGCATTTCAGAATCAGCAGCGGGTTTGGCTCGTATCCGGAGATAGTCAATTTTAACCACAGCCCACCGTGAATGAGCAGATATAATGGGAGTAGAGGGGAGTGAGATATTTTGTGCTGTCCTGTCCTCACCACAGGAAGAGAAAATTATAAAGAGGAGGATGCATGCTATTTTTAGTATTTTTATATACTTAATCATTTATTCCTCTATCAAAAAATATTATGTTACTAAAACATCTTTTTGACTTTGTCTATTTCATCGCGGATAACAGCTGCGCGTTCAAATTCCAAGTCCTTGGCCAGCTCCATCATTTCATTTTCCAGAAGCTTTAGGTATGCGTTTCTCTGCTTGGGTATAAGGATATTATAACTCTGCTTCATCATATCTAAGTTAAACTTCTCGGAAGCTTGTTTTTCCTGCTGTTTGCGGATCAGAATATCCTGTATCGCTTTGGAAATGGTTTTGGGAGTAATACCGTGCGCTTTATTATAGTCCGCTTGGACGCGGCGGCGACGGTCGGTTTCCTCAATAGCCTCGCGCATAGCGGAGCTGTGTTGGTCGGCATACATAATTACCTTTCCGTTTACATTACGGGACGCTCTGCCAATAATTTGAATAAGCGAAGTGGTAGAGCGTAAAAAACCTATTTTATCAGCATCCAAAATAGCAATAAAGGACACCTCGGGCAGATCCAGACCTTCGCGCAGCAGATTTATCCCCACGAGTACATCGCACTCTCCCATACGCAGGGATTTTAAAATTTCAACCCGTTCGATTGTTTCTATTTCAGAGTGAAGATAACGCACTTTTAGCCCCAGCTCAAGCAGATAGTCGCTGAGATCTTCAGCCATCTTTTTGGTAAGGGTAGTAATCAGACTTCTTTCCCCCTGCTTGATTCTCTGTCTAATCTCTTTATAAATATCCTCGATCTGTCCCTTGGTAGGACGGATCTCAATTTCCGGATCCAAAAGGCCGGTAGGGCGAATAAGCTGTTCTACTATCTGGGAAGATTTTTCAATCTCGAACTTTTGGGGAGTGGCCGTTACAAAAATACTTCGGATTACCAGGTTTTCGAACTCTTTAAAATGCAGTGGTCTGTTGTCCAGTGCTGACGGTAATCTGAAACCGTAATCTACCAGTGACTGTTTGCGGGAACGGTCGCCTTCATACATACCTCCGATTTGAGGAACCGCAACATGGGCTTCATCGATGAATGTCAGGAAGGGTTGCGGAAAGAAATCTATCAGCACTGCCGGCCGCTCGCCCTGTTTTCTGCCGCTTAAATGACGCGAATAATTTTCTATCCCCGCGCAGTAACCTATTTCCTGCAGCATCTCCAAATCATATTCGGTTCGTGTTTTTAAACGCTCGGCTTCCAAAAGCTTTTCTGAAGCAAGCAGCTCCCTGTAACGTAGTTTTAATTCTTCTTTAATATTACCGATGGCGTTTTGTACCCGCTCTTCGGGAAGCACAAAGTACTTTGCAGGGTAAATAATGCAGGCATCCAGCTCTTCCAGCACTTCACCGGTCAGCGGATTTATCGTACGAATGCGCTCTACTTGATCACCGAAGAATTCCAGACGCAGGGCGTCCTTGGAGTATGAGAGAAAAACTTCGATAATATCACCGCGTACTCTAAAACTGCCTCGTTCCAAAACAGCATCGTTACGGTTATATTGAAGTGCAATAAGTTTTTTTAAGAGATCACGGTAGTTGTAATGAGAATTACGCTTGATTTCCACGCGCATGCCTTTATAATCCTGAGGGTTACCGATTCCGTAAATACAGGATACGGAGGCAACCACAATTACATCATTGCGGCTTAGAAGCGAAGCGGCAGTGGAAAGACGCATGCGGTCGATTTCCTGATTAATTGAAGCGTCTTTTTCAATATAAAGATCTTGTTTGGCCACATATGCTTCAGGCTGGTAGTAATCGTAGTAGGATACAAAGTATTCCACCGCATTATCAGGAAAAAAGCTGCAGAACTCACGGTAGAGCTGGGCGGCGAGTGTCTTATTATGTGACATAATCAGGGTAGGCAGCTGCACCTGTTCAATGATTTTTGCCATAGTGTAGGTTTTACCGGAACCGGTTACGCCCTTAAGGGTTTGGAAAGCCAGGCCTTTTTTTACTCCCTCGCTTAAGGCTCGAATTGCCTGAGCTTGATCGCCTGCGGGAGAAAATGAAGATACTACCTTAAAATTAATAAGCCCTTTCCTTTCTGCCTGTCAATTGAAAAATTGTGAACGTGAAACAAGTTTTACCGAAAAGGTTTTGCTTGTTCCGTTACGTACTGCTTTTACGCTTACGACTTCACCCGGTTTATTATCTTCCAAGGCGGCGTAAAGGTCAGCCAAAGAGGTTATCGCAAGGTTGTCAACCTCCACGATTATATCTCCACCCAGATAAATCACGCTTCGCCTATAGCGCACAGCCTTGTTTTTGTCACCGCCTTTTAAGCCTGCCCGGCTGGCGTCACCACCTGTGGTAACTTCGGAAATAAGAATACCCTGTTTAACCGGGAGTTTGGCATAATCAACCAGAGCGGGAAACAGCTGAACCGGAACAATATCAATCCAACCTCTGTTTACTTTTCCGGATTGAATGAGCTCCGGAATTACCCGCTTGGCAATATCAATTGGAACTGCAAATCCGATTCCTACCGAGCCGCCCGAAGGAGAATAAATAATGGTATTGATACCGATCATCTCGCCTTTGGAATTTAAAAGCGGCCCTCCTGAGTTTCCGGGATTAATCGAAGCATCGGTCTGAATCATTTCCCTTATCACATACGTAGAATTGAGTTTAATGGGCCTGCCAACTCCTGAGACAATACCCGTCGTGAGAGTGCGTTCCAGACCAAACGGATTGCCGATGGCCAATACTTTTTGTCCCACTAATAAGGTGGATGAGTTGCCGAGTGGAATGGTCATAAGCTGTTTGCCTTTGGGGTCGAATTTAATGACTGCTAAATCATTTTCCGGGTCTACACCCACTATACTTCCTTCATATTCCGTACCGTCGGATAGAGTAATAAAAAGCTGCTCCGCATCCTTTACCACATGATAATTAGTTATAACATGCCCCTGCTGATCGATAATAGAACCCGAGCCTGTGCCAGCCTGCGGTACGGGTTCCAAAAACCAGTTATATCCGTAAGAAACCGAGGTAATGTTTACCACAGCCTCATTTAATACTTTATAAATCCGGATGTTTTCTTTTTCATCCTCCGATATATCGGAAATATCAATATAATCATTGTTGGCAAGTTCCAGGTTTGTGCTGTCTGTTCCCTGGTTATTAAACAATTCATTATTATATCTCTGTGAATTTGAATTAAAAAAAGGCAGAGTTACAAAACCAAAGATGATTCCTAATATAACAAAAACAGCAACGCTTATTCCTGCGGCCATTGCCAAATACTTTCTGCTGTACAGTTTCATTTATATACTCCTCATTTTTACAAACGAAAAAGTCACCGCCATAGGTGGTGGCTTTTTCTTATAAAGAATATACTAAGAACTTCATCCATTTTCTACACTGTTTTTTCAATTTAAGCAACTTTAAAGCACTCATCCGGTAATCAATGAAATCTGTGGTTTCATATTGAGAATTCCTATCCAGGAGTAAATGAATCTTGACAGGGGCTTATAAGATGTCTTACTATTAGGAAGACATTAGATGCAAAGGAGCAACAATGAAGTCTAACTTGTTATTACTTCATATTTTCTTATTAGCGGCTGTCCCGGTTTTACTCGGCGGCAGTATGTCCCCGGCAGATACAGCAGATAAATATCCGCAAATGCATATTACTGATACTCCTGTAAGCGAGAATATTTTGGTTGAATGGTCCGGTGATGTTTCCAAACTGCAGATTATCGCTACCTGGATTAATACGGAATATAATAATGAGGGTCGTTCGGCGAGAGTAGATTATCTTGCAAATTCCGACGGTACTATTTCTTATACTGCCTATGATAAGGTTGACGGTTCGGGTAATGTGTATAAGGGAACAATTAAATACATCGAGCGCTGGACTGATGCGGAGGGCAGGCAGTACGGTAAGAGCATTGTGACATTAGACATCGGGATGTCATGGGAAACCTTAGATCGGATCAGCGCTGATGGAAAAACCCTTGAAGTTCAGTCCGGTGTAGACAAGATTGATCCCCAAGGCCCGCGGTATTCGGTTTATTACCGCGAACAGTAAAATGTGCCACAGTATATCAAAGACAAGAGCAGGCAAAACAGGGTGTGCTTGACCTGCGCTCATGGGATCTAAAAGAGCAGGGGATTTCCTTCCGATTGGGACGGCATAGAAAACATAAATCCTAAATTGAGCGATTTTCAAATTGATTTTACATTTGCCTGCTAATAATCCAGATTGCTCATATTTTCTTCTTTAAGTTCTGTACATTTCGGTAAGAAAATTAATGACGCTTGTATTTCACTCAATTTAATGTTCTGGAGTATAGTCTCGAACCGGCTTTATTACCTTTTGAGACACAACTCTATACCTTTTAAAAAGGAAGGAGTTTCTTTTCTTTCACTATTAAGTTTGTTGTTATGTTACAAGCACAATTGGCATAGCGGAGATGCTTCGTTCCCAGATAAGATCAAGCCGCAGGGCTTTACGTATGGCGCCGGTAACTTTTAAAATAATCTGTCTGCCGGTTCGGATAATTTTGCCGGCAATATCAAGATAGCTTCTGCGGAATGTTGTCGCGTACCACACAGGCGAAACTACATCAGAACCCATGTCCTGCTTAAATGACTCAAAAATAAAAAACGAAATAACCATAAGGTAGTAAAAAGCTGTGTTCGATGAAAAATGTGTAAATGGAAGTTGTTCACTGCCGAAATCCTTCAAACCTCGATTGACCAATTCATCACGGCCTCTCTGATGGTACACTGTTATAATTGCCTGAGGGCTAATATGAGTTGCGCTCGAATCCTTTAAAGCAAGAATAGATTCTGTAATCTCATTATTTAAACCGAGGTTTGTATAGATTAAAGTTTCAGGACGCGCTAACTCCAGAAAAACTTGGCCGCAATCGTCAGCAATAGGCTTTGTGTAGATGACCCTCATGAACCGCTCCCAACTGCTCCGTCGATCGCCAAACTCAGTGAAAAACCAGGTATTTCCGGCACTTTTATATTCGTCAAAACACTCATCCGGCATTCCATTGATGAAATATTTGATATCCTGATACATTTTTCCGCCAACGATTATACCTATTCCCAAATCTTCACATAGCCAGATCAATTGTTGATCAAAGAATCCGGCATCGGCTAATAAAACAATGGGTACTGAAGGGCTATAATTCTTACGGATAAGCTTCACGATAGTCTTTACCATTCTGTAGGTATGATTACCATGATTGCTATGTGCCTTTCCATTCCTGAAAATGGCATCAATAAGGTACCTCCCCCAATACATTTGTAACGGTTGAAAGCCTTTGACCTTCTTGTAGGTCGGCTCTACTCCTTCACGTTTCAAGGCATCGTCATTATCCATGACCATCGTATCAATACCAAGCTTAATTATCTCCGGTTTCTCTCTGGATAATCTCCATAGAAATAATCTATGGAGAATCTTGCGAAAAAGCCATACCCGCACGATAGAGATGCTCTTAAAAAATCGCTTCACAGCATGGGAAGAGAGCATATCCTTTTGGGGTGTTTCTATACTCGCGGCATACCCTGAATCCTTTTTCAGCTGATCGAACCTGACAAGACGAAAACTTGTACCATCAAATTAGAAACAGATTAGCTGATGAAAGATAGATAAAAGTGAAGTCCCCTTGCTGCTTCTTTTTAGAAATGAAAATCCTTGAGCAAGAAGTTTTACGATCCCGATGCTTCGCAAATATCTTGTAATTATGGTCAACCCGGCCCTGCTGGACAAACAGCCATTTGTAGTTTCAATTTTGTCTATTTTACAGTTGACAGCAGATTCATTATTAATTTACCTCATGGGTGTTCTTTGTTGTTTCCTAACTCATTATGCCACAAGGAGGTATTTTATTATATAGGTGAAAATCGCTCAGATTAGGTAAATATAAAATAGAGTTCCCTATAATAACTGTATTGCAGGCATAACTAATTATAACTCCAGAATGTATCTTCCTCACCGTACCTCCGGTGCTGGACCGCTTCCAGTACGTGTTCTTTGCTGATGGAGTCCGCGCCTTCGAAATCCGCAATGGTGCGGGCGACTTTTAAAATCGAATGATAGGCACGTGAAGAGAGGGAGAGTTTGTCAATGGCTTTTGCCAGCAGGGAAGCGGTGTGCTTGTCCAGGCTGCAGAAATCATCGATCAGGCCCGGTGGAATTTGGGAGTTGCGCGAAAAGTTATATCGCACAAACCGTTTGTTTTGTTGTGCCACTGTGCGTTCTACACGAGTTTTTATCTGCATGCTCGTCTCTTTTTCCTTACCCGCAATTTGATAACTTGCTACTGGTTTTACCGGAATACGGATGTCGATTCTGTCGAGCAGTGCGCCTCCCATTTTTCGCCAGTAGCGGGATACTTCCAGCGTGCTGCAGAGACACACTTTGTCTCCCCTGCCCAGGTTGCCGCAAGCGCACGGATTGGCAGCCAATATCAATTGAAATGAGGCAGGAAACCAGACGTTGACACCTGCCCTGGCGATGACAACTTTTTCCTGTTCGATCGGTTCGCGCAAGCCCTGTAATATGTTCTTTCTGAACTCAGGAGCTTCATCCAAAAAAAGAATGCCGCGGTGGGCAAGAGAGACTTCGCCGGGTTTTAACAGTTTGCCTCCTCCCAAAATACCCTCGTTCGATGCGCTGTGGTGCGGCATGCGGAATGGAACATTTCTGATTAAAGTGGATTTGAGGGGGAGTATTCCGGCCACCGAATGAATGCGGGTTACTTCGATAGATTCAGCTTGGGATAGCTGCGGAATGATAGTGGGAAGCCGCTTGGCAGCCATGGTTTTTCCGCTTCCCGGGGGACCGAATATAAGCAGGTGGTGCCTGCCCGCGGCAGCTATGGCCAGGGCACGCTTCAACACCCAATGACCTTTAATATCGGAAAAATCGCCATATTCCGGAGGTGGGTAAAGTGTTTCTTGGTTTTCGCTCCTGTAATGCGCTGCCAGCTGATCGCCGGGGGGAGTAGATGTGTGTGCAAGATATGAGGTTGCTTGTCTAAGATCGTTAATTGCATATATTTTTCCGCGTCCGAGTACGAGAGCTTCACGTATATTGCTGTGCGGGACTAAAAATTTATTATATCCCTGGGCAAGTCCCGTAACCACAGCCGAGAGCACACCGCGTACCGGTCTTACTTTGCCGGAGAGATTGAGTTCTCCCAGTACCAATATTTTTTCTTTAGACGCCTTAGTAATCTGCCCTGATGCTATAAGGATACCTAAGGCAATAGGCAGATCAAAACAGGCTCCCTCTTTTTTAAGCGCAGCCGGAGCCAGGTTGACAAGAATTCTATCGGCCGGAAATTTAAATCCGCTATTCCTGATTGCTACACGTACACGCTCTTTGGACTCTCGTACTGCGCTGTCGGGCAGACCGACAATATCGATACCGGGCAGTCCCCTCCTGATATCTATTTCTACGGATATTATCTCACCTTCAATTCCCATTGGTGCATGGCTCGCAATTTCGGCAAACATAATGCCTCCTAAAGTTTTAATACGCCGTAAGGTTAGATGTTGATTTTTATAATTTTACATACTATATTGATTATGGGATTTTTTGTTGGAGGAACTGTTTGTATTCTTTAGATACTACATATCTAATGTGGGCTCTGGCTTTTATCTTTCCGGGACTGCACCGATTTTATCTGGGTAAAATCGGCAGCGGTGTTCTTCATTTTTGCACAAGAGGTTTATTTTTTATTGGATGGGTTCTTGATTTTAGCAAACTGCCGGAAATGGTAAGGGAAGCCAATCTGCGAATAGAGTATAAAAAAGCCCTTTCTCAGGACGGTATTAATGTACCGCCGTCTCAAAAGGTAAAAATTAAAGAGACCATCGAAAAGGTTATTTTAAAGACCGCCAAGAAGAATAAAGGTCTTGCCACTCCCAGCCAAGTAGCACTGGAAGGCGATATTTCAATTGAGGATGCCAAGAACTATTTGGAGAAATTGGTTTCCAAGGGCTTTGCGGAATTAAAGGTAAGAAAGTCCGGTACGCTTGTGTATTATTTCCCCGATCTTTCAGAACCGTCTGATTCCGCAGATTTTGAAGACTTTTAGCGGATACGAGTTAAAGAAAGTTATAATGTTTTCTCACAGCCTTTTTTATATCCCATACACATTGCAGTCCCTGTTTGAAGGTAACAAAATCTCCGGCTTTAATGGAATAGCTGCCTTCAGCGGTTTCCACGACTATCTCTCCTTCAAGAATTAAACACTGTTCTGTGGAATCATAAGACCAATCGAAGCGCGATATCTCCTTACTCCATATAGGCCATTCTTTGATCCCTCGCGCGTTTATGTCCTGTTCTGTGAGTTTCTCAATAATCACCTGTGCCATAGTACCCTCCTTCCCTTCAGCAGCATACAACTCTCTTATTTCAGGGTCAAGTGATAGGAATAGGAATTCTAAATTTGAAACCACAGATTTGATAGCATGGCCTAAGGTCTTAGGTCAAATAAATGGGGAACACAGATTGCACAGATTTTAATAGATTTCTCAGATTGAGCTTCTTGCAAAAATAACATTTTTGCAAGAAGCTTTTAAAATGGAAATTGCTAACTTATTATGGTATAATGAATAAGTATTTTACTAACTTAATATATTTTGAGTTTTGCAATTTCCTCATAGCATAGTATTTTTAAAAAAATATCTATATTTATAATTGCATCCTCTATGAAAGCGCGTCTTGAAAAAAATTAAATTAAATCATATAATTGGAACAAGAATGAGAAACAGGTAGGACATGGGAGCAGATTTTTTAAAGATTATTATGGACTGGAAGATAGTATTTTTGTTGGTCGTGGTAATAATCATGCTTCCTGCTATTTTCTACTTCGCATCGCTTGACAGAAAAGCGGTCAAGCTTAAAAAAATAAAAATGGCTTCACGTAAAACAGAGGTTAGTGACGAAAGTGAGCAGCAAAAAAAATCCATAACCGGCGAACGAGACAAAGCAGAAGCCGCATATAGAGGAGATCGTTCTGTTCAATCTAAGGAGAAAAGATGAAGAAAATAGCTTTAATAGTTATTGCCTGCATGATGCTCTTGTTCTCTAGTTGTATTGGTATTGAGAGTGCCATGAAGATAAATTTGAACGGTTCCGGAACAATTTTATTGCAATATAAGGTTTCACAGCTGCTTGTGAGTATGGGACAAACAGAGCAAGAAACAGAAAAGCAAGTTCCTCTACCGCTATCTGAGGAAGATTTTCGACAGGCAATTAGTAAAGCACCCGGTTTAACCCTGCTTTCTGTAAATCAAGAAGAAACAGAATCAGACGTTATTATTCGGGCTGAAATTGCCTTTAATGACGTAGCAAGCTTAAGCAGAAGTGAGATATTCGCCGATATGCCGATAAGCTTTAGCAGAAGCGGCGATAATTATGTATTTTCTCAGCTGCTTACAGAAGGTTCTGAAGAGATGACGGAAGAGCAAAGACAAGCTATGGAAGGCTTTTTTCAAGGGTACGAACTGGCTTTTACTATCAGCGTACCGCGCAGAATTGTAAATTACAATAGGGGCGAGCTTTCACAGGATCAGCGTACTTTGACATACCGCATTACCATGCTGCAACTTTTAGAGCTCAAGAATAAAACAGAACTTACCCTGTCTTGGTAAGAGGAGGTAGTTATGAAAAAAATAATTACACTAAGCATACTATGTTTAGTAATAGTGTTTGGCTGTAAAAGTACGGATAGCACACAACAAGATGAGGCTGCTGAAAATGAAGCTGCTAAGGTTGCGGAAATGGAAATATATCTCAATAATGCCTTGGACAAGATGGACCAGATGGCTATTTCCGAAGGACTTAATCAGTTTGTAGCGGTGTTGGCTATTAAAGATAAACTTAAAAAGCCGTCGGCTAAGGCCCAAGAATTGGCTAAATCAGCCGAAACAGAACTTACTAAAATAGCATCGGGACTGCGCCTTTTCCCGGGACCGGATTGGCTGGATGAAAATGATAATCAAATTACGGGGAGTACAATGGCGCTCGGTAAAGATAAAGCGCTCAATCCGGAGGTTCTTCTTATATACAATGTCGGCGGCAGTATAGCCGTTACCGGTGCACCTGTTGAATTTACTTTTATAAAAGGCGCGGGACTGCTCGATAAAACAGTAAAAACAAACGAGTATGGGCAGGCGCTGAGCCTTATTGCGAAAGTAAACAATGTTAAACAGGAAGTAGTGGTAAGAGCCACTTTAAATTTTACGGTTAAGGGCTATGCTTATAGGTTTGAAAGCGTAACATGCGACTTTTTTTTTGTACCTCCTTCCAGACGGGCAACAATTATTGTTTATGAAAGCGCTCCCGACTTTGTATCTGATCATCCGTTTATTTTTGATTACTCCTATACGACATTGAAAAAAATTGACTTTGATTTTACCCAATATAACGGTGTGCTTATGGGTAAGGAATTTTTAAAAGTTTTTGGTGGTGATATTAATTCGATTAAGAAACTGGCTTTGGAACAGGGAGTACCGTATTTAGTAATGGTCTATAATGATTGCTACAGGCTTAGCAAAGCTCATGCGGACTATGAAATTTATATTTCTGAAGTCAAAGCCACCTTACGGATTATTCGGGTAGCGGACGGGAAAATTCTTTTTGAAACTGTTGTATATGCTGATAAGGCTCATAATACCCATGGGCAGGGAAGTTCAATGGAGAAAGCCAGAAATAGCGGTTTTCAGAAATCAGCCCAGGAATTAGAAAGTGATTTAAAGAAGAAATTCAAACAGATAAACGAGGCCCTGCTGGGCAAATAAATTCATTTTAAAATACTCGTCATGCTGTGTGCAGAAATCGCTGTCAGACTCACGGCTTATGCGGCCCATGGCTAAAGACTTGCTTCTTGATCTTATAGCTTTTCTATAAGCTCATTTTCTTCGGGCGGTTCCTGCAGCTGGTCTTTCTCTATATGAGGTCTGATAATAGTAAAGTTTTTCATAATACCGGTAAACACAAGCAATAATTTATGTGATTCAAGCAGGCTGCTCAACAACTCCTGATTTTTATCTCCGCCGATAACCTTTATATTACTGATGAGCGCGGGAGTATGTTGTTTGGCATCACTCATTATCTCGGAAATGACCTCTTGGAAAGCATAATAAATATTTGTATAGTCTTCTATTACTGTAATAGCCATAGTGTTAATTGTCTCTATAAGTTTATTGAGCGAGTACCCAACGGACTTGCCTTTTTTATAATCCACTAAGTATTTTCTTATTTTGTTTATGCTTACTTCCCCTGTGGCCGCAAGTGTATGTTCAAACTGAGAGATTGCATCTTTTGTCCCCTGCGTTGAATGAAACAGATTTATAAAACGATCTTTAAACTTCTTATTCTCAAAATATCCATTAATTATTATTTTTTTTACGGTTTCCTGGATCCTATTTTCAAAATGATATATGGTAAAGCTTTTTAAGATTCTAAGTGGTTTGATATAAGTAAAGGAGTTGAAAGATTCGGTCTGAAGCATTTTTGCCATATCTTCGGTATAGCCTTCGATTTCCACTAGATCATTTTCAGCAAAAAGATTAGACAGGTCCTGCAGGATATCTCTCTCGGTACATTCACGGGTTACTTTTTCCATATCCCTTTGGAAGCGGGATGAAAGTTTTCCCTTGTAAACATCGAGATAGGTTTTTGTGGATTTGTCTGTCTTTATTGTAAAATAAGGATCTGCGTTTATGGCACGCAGCAAATTAAGCAGCATCCCGGGTGCGAGGTATGTTTTATGAATTGTATCCATGCTAGATACGATTTTTTTTATTTTTATCTCGTCGACCTCTGTTACATTTTTTTTCAGTCGTTTAAGCAGAAAGAGTAAATTTTTATCTATTCCCAAACTCATATCCACTTCGGTGAATATGAAGTAGAGATCCATAAGATCCTGATTCGCATGGTGGCCGATACAGGGTGCAAGCCGGGGTTTATACTTGGTTGATAGTGAAATATCCGGATCAAAATACATAAGTAAACGGATAAAATCGTGCCTGCAGAGTGAAATAAAATGCTCCAATGCGGTGAATTCGGAATCAAATGTAGAAAAATCGGGTCCTGAAAAAAGTTTTAAGAATTCAGTAAACTCTTTATTCAGGATCTCGCTTTCAGTCCTTAAGGATACCGTATTTAAAAGGCGTGTTTTAATTTTATCGTAAGTAAAGCTTTGTTTTTTTAACTGCATTTTTTCTTCCAGACGGACTTCGATGAGATATTCTTTAAATTTTTCAGCCAGCCGATCATTTTCGTTTAAAATCGTTTTATAGATTAATTCTTTTAAAGGGTGCAGATATTGTAAAAAGGTGAGCAGGGTGCGGGCGAACTGTGATAATATTTGACCGGTTGATTGTTTGTAGAACAAAGGCTTGTGCTGTTTAATTTCTTTTAAGATTTTTTTTAGATCACGTTTTTTCTTGGCCTCTTCAGTATTCCCCATGAGGAGTGTTGAAAAAAAATTTTTAAGGACTATTAATATTTTTAGCATAGTATTTATTCCATTTTAAAACTAGAATTAAAATAATTCCAATGTTTTACTTGCTTTATAAACCACAGCCGACAGGCTGTTCGTGTGCTTCGTGGTGATGTATATTATATATATTATCAGCTGAGCTTCTTGCAAAAATAACATTCTTGCAAGAAGCTTCTAAAATGGAAATTGCTAAATTATTATGGTATAACGAATAAGTATTTTACTAACTTAATATATTTTGAGTTTTGCAATTTCCTCAGCTAAGTATGTATTTATATGTATAGAATATTCCTTAAGAGTTTTTGCTTTATTGCACAGCTCTCTTAAGATTCTTGAGTTCTTTAGTCCTTTTGTGTATGCCGCCAGATGTTTTCTCATTTCTCTGCAAGCTATCTTTTCGCCCTTCAATTTGGCGAGACGCTCAAGATGAATGATTGCTGTGGAAAGTTTTTGCTGCGGAAGAATAATTTCTACAGGTGTGTTCTGTTGTGCCATATGCTTTGTGTATCTGAAGATAAACGGATTGCCAATAGCACCGCGTGCAAACATTACTCCGTCGCACCCTGTTACCTTCAGCATGCGTAAAGCGGCGTCAGCTGAAAAGAGGTCGCCGGAGCCGATTACAGGAAGTGAAGTATGTTTTTTAAGTTCACTTATCTGATCCCAGCGGGCAAGCCCTGAAAACCTTTGAGCCCTGGTGCGCGGATGAAGGGTTATCAAAGCCGCACCGGCTTCTTCAGCCAGGCATGCTATTTCCAAAAAATTAATCGAAGCTTCATCCCAACCGGAACGCAGCTTAATTGTGATCGGAATGGAGCTGGCCTCGCACAGAGCTTTTACTATCTGTTTTATTTTAGCCGGAGTCTGTAGCAGTGCGGCACCCGAACCTGTTTTTAAAACTTTGGGCATGGAACAGCCGCAGTTTAGATCGATGAGTGCAGGATTATACTTCCGGATCTGCTGTAACGCCTTGAGGCAGGTACTGTATTCGGAGGCAAAAAGCTGAATGCCCAATAGTTTTTCATTCTCTGCCCGGTTGAGGAGTGAAAATGTTTTCTGATTAATCCTCGCCAACGCTTCGGCCGATACCATTTCCGTGTAAGTAAAATCAGCGCCGTAATCCAAACATATCGATCTAAAGGCTGCGTCCGAGTAACCCGCTATGGGTGCAAGAAAGAGATTTCCGGGTATGATAATAGCTTTTAGCTTTATCTGTTTTAGGAAATTATTTGTCGGGATTTGTTTTAAGCTTTCATCAGTGATTCTCATTTTGTACAATATATGCTTAATAAAGTATATATAAACATAATAAATTACTAATATAATCGTGCAAAATGAGAATCGCCGACGCCAATATAATAAAAAGTCAATTCTCATTTGCTAAAATGAGAATTGCTGAGCTTTCATGCTTACAGTTGTTTTTCATCAATATTGAAAATGGTAAGACTATTTTGAATAAGCGTTTCTGTAAGTTCTTCTAGAGGTATGTCTCGAAGCTCGGCTATGAATTTTGCAGTTTCGCAGAGATATGACGGTCTGTTGCGCTTTCCTCTGTGCACAGCCGGAACCATAAACGGAGCTTCGGATTCGATAAGCATCCTTTCCAGCGGCATTCTTTTTGCGGTATCGTGCAGATTTTTTGCATTACGATAGGTTACATTTCCGGCAAAAGAAACATAGAGATCAAGCTCCAGTGCTTTCATGGCATATTCGTAATCTTCCGAGTAACAATGCAGAATACCACCTTTCGACGGCAGTTTTTCTCGAAGAATATTGAGTACATCTTCTCCTGATTCTCTGTTATGAATGACAACCGGAAAACCAAGCCGGTCGGCAAGCTCCAGCTGTTTGATGAAAAGTTCTATTTGTGAATCTTTATCGCCGAATTTTCTGTAATAATCCAAACCGATTTCACCGATAGCCACAATTCTTTTTAGTTTTGTTCCCTGTCGTATTTGCTCCTCCCAGTCATCTCCGGGATTAGATACTTCCGACGGCGATACACCGATGCTGTGGAAAATGTGACTCTCTGTTTTAAGATTCTCATAGATTTGAAAAAAGTCTCGTAAATTATTAGAAATACTCACGATGCCCATCACATTTTCCTGTTTGGCCTCTTGCACGATGATGAGTTGTTCTATGGGGTCTTCGTTTATTAGCCCAATATGGGCATGAGTATCAAAAAGTCTCATATTACTCCAGCAATATTTTAAGTTAATGGAAAGTATCTATTGAATACTTAATTGTCATATACAATAGCACGAAGATAATAATGAGTCAACAACGTGCTGCTTATTTTTTATTTGACAAATTGCATGTTTAATGGTAGGGTGAGTACAAAACAGTTTTATTATCTCAAAATGAGGTCTTAAAGGTTGTCACCTGTAAATAACTATAAGAAATTTGAACACGAAGTAGTAGAAGCGGTTGAAAAAAAAGTCAAAGGAATAAGTAATTCTTTAGTTGCTTTTTTAGGGCGTATTCATCATATGGGAAAACAACGTTTCACGGTAATGTTTATCCCGCATTCCGAAAAAAAGATATTTAATTTCCAGATTTCAGTTTATTCGCTTACCTTTTTTTTATTTTTACTAAGCCTGTTATTGGTTGTGTTTTTTGTGCTCTCAACTCATGTAACCGGTTCCGATAAGACGCTGGCCGAAATGAATGAGAATCTTTCCGGAAAAGAGAGAGGTTTTAACGAACTTCGGGAGGAAATACGCACTTTTTCCAGAGCAGCCCAAAAATTTTTTCCGTCACTGCAGAAGCTGGTAGTTGCAATTAATCCGGAAATCGCGGAAATGTTTTCCAGTACCAATGCCGGGGGTGCGAGCTTACCACTTTTTCTCCCTGAAGATTACGGTGAGCAGGAAGGCAATAAAGAGATACACGATTTAAAACAAATGAGTTTGTTTCTTGAGAATTCCGTCGAGCCCTTAGAGTCTATCTACGCCAGAGTTACGGAGCAGAATAAAATATTTGTCGATATTCCCACATTATGGCCGCTGAAAAATTACCGGGGTTTTATTACTTTTGGATTCGGTCCTCAAATACATCCTTTTACTTTAACCTGGTATATTCACAGAGGAGTAGATATTACTTTCAGACGCGGGGCGGACATTCAAGCCACAGCTTCCGGCAAGGTGATGCGGGCGGATTTTGATCCGGCGGGATACGGCAAATATATAGAAATAAGCCATAAGTTCGGATTCAGTACGGTATATGCCCATTTGGATATGGTTCTTGTGGAAAAAGGCCAGTGGGTTGAGCGCGGAGATGTAATCGGAACATTAGGGGGAACGGGTAGAGTTACCGGCCCGCATCTGCACTATGAAGTAAAACTGGGCAATCAGAATATCGATCCCAAACTGTTTTTGGATCTTGAGAATACGACCGAATTTATATCACATTCAAGTAGTGTAAGGTGAGTAATGAGTGAGCTTATTATTCCAAATGAAATAACAGTACATTCCATTATTGGTGAGGGTACTAAGTTCAGAGGAGAATTCGACCTTAAGGGATTGCTGCGCATTGACGGGGATTTTTCGGGGGTTATTAAAACTCAGGATAAAATCCTTATCAGCAGGAACGGAAGGGCTGAATGCACCATATATGCCAGAGTCGTGGTTATCGGCGGATTAATAAAAGGAGATATTTTTGCCAGCGATAGAGTAGAGATTCTTTCCACAGGTGTGGTAATAGGAAATATTGAAACACCCCGTTTAATTGTTCAAGACGATGTTATTTTGCATGGGAAATGCAATGTGGTAAAAGCAAAACCTAAAGAAGCACCTGATAAAAATGAAGAAGAAATACATGAAGAGAATGACGCCGTACATCCTGCTCCCTCCAAAGCTGAGGTTGTTTCTGCGGCAGCTCCGCACGTTAAGATACATTGAGTCCATGGAAAAAATAGATTCGATCGGTGAAACTTTCCCCAGGAAATCGCAAAAAAAAAGTAAGACTAAAAAAAAGCAAAAGATCAAATATCAACATTTCTTTAAAAAGGTACAGGAAAGTGAGAAAACTGTTGCCGAATATGAGGATAAAAGCTATTCTGAACCTGAATATGGAGAGTTGAATGAACTGCTGGATGAGATTTACGATGTCGGCGACCGCTTAAAAGCTCTCCCCACACTGGAAAACATAAAAAAGTATAAGCATGCAGTGAGAGCTTTTTTAAAGATTGTAGCTCAGAAGATGGTTGGAGTCGAGCAGAAGACTTCCGGCACGAATATCCTAAAAAGAAAGCGCTTTACACTCATTAAAATTATTGATACAAAAATTGAGCAGCTTTCTTTACAGTTTTTGAAACATCAGGAAGAGCAGATTGAAATTTTAAGTAAAGTAGATGAGATAAACGGTTTGCTTGTTGATATACTAAGATAAGGAGTAGATAGTAATGGAAAATATCGATCAGGACGACCTGGAGCCGGATAATGCTCAGGAGGAAAACCAAGAAAAAAATGCACCTGCCGTTGATATTACAGACAAAACCGTTTACCGTGTAAAAGTAACACATTCTAATGAGACTATTGTTTGTGTATGTGAAGAAAAAGTGGAAGTGCACTGCGGTGATTTTGTCATTATCCCTACAAAGTACGGAAAAGATTTAGGTAGGGTTCAGGGCAGGATAATGCATTTAGCCCCGGATGACAACAAAGAAATATATACTATAAACCGTAAAGCTTCAGAGAATGATCTGGCAAAATACGAAACTTATGAAAAAAACAGTAAGCAGGCCTTCGAGATCTGCAGGGAGAAAATCGAGCAGCACACGCTGGACATGAAATTGGTGTCCGCTCATTATCTGCTTGAGGAACCAAAAATCCTTTTCTTTTTTACTGCTGAGAATAGAGTTGATTTCCGCGAGCTGGTAAAAGATTTAGTCTCTATTTTCAAGATGCGTATTGAATTGCGGCAGATCGGAGTGCGTGACGAATCACGCGTAATTGGAGGACTTGGAATCTGCGGCAGATATCTCTGCTGTCACGCTGTTTCCGATAAATTGAATCCGGTATCGATTAAAATGGCCAAAGAGCAGAATATGTCCCTCAACTCTTTAAAAATTTCAGGACCATGCGGAAGGCTGTTGTGTTGTTTGGGGTATGAATATGATTTTTATAAGTGTGAAAAAGAAAAGCTGCCGGGTTTAGGTACCAAGTTTATTATCTCTAACGAACAATTTGCGATTACGGAGGTTAATATTTTAACAAAGCAGATCAGGCTGATAAGCGATTCCAGCCGCTTATTAATATTCCCCTTTGAAGATTTCTCTTTTGATAAGCAAGCTAATAAATGGCAGATTGACCAAACAAAAATCGATGCGCTGTCGCGTTCTTAAAATTTAATTACAGCAATTCTCATTTTGTACACTTTTGAGTTTCTTGCAAAAATAACATTTTTGCAAGAAACTCCTAAAATGGAAATTGCTAAATTATTATGGTATAAAGAATAAGTATTTTACTAATTTAATATATTTTGAGTTTTGCAATTTCCTCTTTTAATTGCATTAATGAATTAAAATAATTATTATCTATCTATGATTGTTAAAGGAAAGCACTATAAAACAGTATGGCTGGAAGGAAGTACAGTAAAAATAATTAATCAGGCGGTACTGCCCCACAAATTTGAAATCACAGAGTGTCCCGATCACCAAAGAACCGCTCGGGCCATTTCAACTATGATTATTCGCGGAGCGGGAGCGATCGGCTCGGCTGCGGCTTTTGGTATGGCTCAAGCCGCAATAGAGGCTCCTGAAAATGATTTTGAAGCATATATAAAAAACGCCCGCGTAAGCTTAAGAAACACAAGACCAACGGCTCAAAATCTCTTTTACAGTATTGAGCGTGTATATAAGTGTATCCGGGAAGCTTCGGATCCGCATCAGGCGAGGACATGCGCGGTTATGGAGGCGGAAGCAATTGCTCTCGAAGACATTAACGCCTGTAAGCAGATTGGAGAAATAGGGGC
>Ga0307430_1000231_pt1 | contig 53926 bp, 46 predicted proteins | sample SalMarWE160130MG_FD_202159 | JGI IMG/M metagenome (GOLD analysis project Ga0307430, IMG submission 202159) | Salt marsh sediment microbial communities from the Plum Island Ecosystem LTER, Massachusetts, United States - WE1603-130 | ecosystem: Environmental > Aquatic > Marine > Intertidal zone >... | reverse complement strand
TGTGTCTGTTTATGGTGTCTACCAGATTAATCCTTTTGGCAAGGGATAAAAGAGCAGCAAGAAGGCCAAAGTTAAGATGCTCTACTTCTTTAGGCTCTACTCTTTTAGGATACTCTCTGAGTATCCTGACAACCCTTTCCACAGGACCGAGATAGGTTTGATTTACAATTCTGGGTTTACCATTAACTCTCTTTGATTCAACCACATAGTAGTAGAGCCTTTTGCCTTTTTTCTTCTTTATAAGAGAGGCCATAATTATCTCCTAGGGTAATACTAATTATATTATATCACAGCCTCAAAATTTGTCAAGGAACGACATTAAGATAATAAGTTCTAATCAATATATTAGGTAATACACATCGAATGCCTAAAACAGGCAACTCATGCACTCTTCAAAGAACAAAGCCTTGTATTGGCGAAAGTCAGGTTTATGATACAATAAAACCATGATTATTCAGGGACGAAAGACAACCTCTAAAGATATAGCATTGGTTCGGGAAATGATCCAGGCCAATCCCTCCTGGGGTCGCACCCGGCTTTCTAAAGAACTATCTCTTTTATGGAACTGGCGCGCTGCTAGCGGTCAACTTAAGGATATGGCCTGCCGCACCTTTCTTTTGAAGTTAGAAAAGCGGGGTTATATCAGCTTACCTCCTCGTCGGTACTCTTACGGCAAAACCGGGAGGAGAGCTTCTTGTCCCTATGTTCCCCATAAGACTGCGGTGATTGCCGGGGGGCTTCGTAGCCTTGCTCCGGTGCATATCGAAGTGGTTAAAGATAAAGATCTTCTTAAGGCTTTCAAGTGTCTGTTTTCTCGCTACCATTATCTTGGTTTTAGCAGGACTGTAGGAGAGAACCTGAAGTACCTGGTCTTTGACCGAGATACTAGGCCCCTGGCCTGCCTTCTCTTCGGCTCAGCGGCCTGGAAGATCGCTCCCCGGGATAACTTTATTGGCTGGGATGCCGCCAAGGAGAAAAGCAAACCTTCACCTCATCACCAATAACATGCGGTTTTTGATCCTACCCTGGGTTAAGGTTCCGCATCTAGCCAGCCATATCTTAGGAAGAGTAGCCCGGCGTATCAGCTCCGATTGGATAAAGAGATACCGCCATCCCCTCTATATGCTGGAAACCTTTGTCGAGAAAGAGCGCTTCCGGGGCACCTGTTATCTCCCCTTCCAATTGGATCTATGTGTGCGAGAGTAAGGGACGCAGTCGCAACGATAGGTACAAAACCCTCAAGGTACCCATCAAAGATATTTACCTCCTGCCCTTGTTAAAGAGATTTCGGGAGCCGGTGAGGCTGCCTATAGGACTTACCTCACCGGATGAGCAAAATGCCCGCTCACTTCGTAAGTAAAAACTTGGGCAAATTCCCCCTTCCCAAGATCCTCGGGAAAATAGATTTAGCTAATGACAAAGCCTCATCAAAATTCCAGGATTCCTTTCCCAAGGATGAGAGGCGTTTTCTTTCCCACTATCAATACAAAAAGCGCTACATTGAGATAACCCCTAATGGAGAAATCATAGGGGGCCTATCTCGTATGTTCGTTAGCTTAGTTGATCTATCTTTTACCCGCTCATTAGTAGCCGATGTTTATGGCAAAAAGGGCTACTACTGTTATGATCCAGCGAGTATGTTTTGTCTGGAGATCTCAAGGATTCTTGATGGTTACAAGCACACTAAATCTTTTTGCAAGATTCTAAGAGACCCTCAAAGAGGCCTTCATTATTGGGCCTATGCAGGAGTTATCAAAGAACACATTCCTTCCGAGGATGACTTTTCCAACTTCCGAGCAAGATGTGGAGGAGAAAAGTACAGGGAAATCCTGCAAGCTTTGGTAGATATAGCCTATCCTTTAGGCTTTCTTTCTAGATCCCTCATCGCCTCCACCGGTGGAACTTTGTTTCCGAGCTTCTCTCGCTTCAAAGGCTGCGATTACTTTGAGAGGAAATGTCAGAGAATCCAAATAACTGGCCTTTTATCAAGGATCAAGAAAAGAGCAGGCAGGCTTCTTAACCATCCTAAAGAAATAGTTCTCGGAAAAGAGTATCAAGTTAGAGCAAGGTGTCCTTCTCGTCTGTTTCCCGAAAAGAAAAAGAGACCTTTGATAAACCTATTCAGCTTTAGCTTTTTCCGCTTTGACCCCAACAAAGAACAAGATGAAACCTCCCGCCTCTTGGGAATAGAGCAGAGATTAAAGGAACTTGGCCTTATGCTCCTTCCCTTAAAATCAAGCATCAGCCTTATTCAAATGAGCCCCCGTTTAGATACCTGTCTGATAAAATGTCCTCATCTTCCCTCGGATGTTGAGGCAAAAAGAGGGGTAAGAAGGTCAAAAGAGGATCCATCAAAGCTTGAATACATCTTTGGCTATGACAAGATGACTTTAACCTTAATAAATCCTCTTTTGGGTATTGAACTACCTTCTGATTCGGTGACTAAAGAGGGCAGTATCTACGAAGGAAACTTCTTTATCCAGCTTCGCAAAAGATTCAAAGACAGGTATCCTCTACCTTAAGATAACCATAGACTTAGGCGATGGTCATTATGATGATGAATCTAGCTATAAATGGTGCAAAAGAAAAGGGGTCCGAACCTGGCTTTGATTACAACTCAAGGAACGAAGACTTAAATGAAGAGGCTCTTTTGAAAAGGGGTTATGATAAAAATGGAACTCCCTTTGCCCCTTGTGGTAGACCTACCAAATGGAAGGATCATGATCCTAAAGAGAAAAGAAGCTGTTTTTCTTGCGAAAAAGAGTGTCTTAGAGAATGTCCCCTCAATCCTTTTCCAAAAGAGTGTCCCCATAGAGATAACGAACATGGTTTTTCTACTAAAATGTCGGTTAAGGCCCATCCTCGTCTCATCTTAAGGTGGCATAGGGCAAGCTCTATCTACAAAAAGATTAAAAGCTATAGAACATCATCTGAAAGAAGCAATTCCAACTGTAAGGAAAATGATCTGGATATCTTGGAGCGTCCAAGAGTCAGGGGAATTAAAAGAGCTGCTGTTCTATCCTATCTTTCTGATATCGCCAGTTTCCTTAAAAGAGTCCTTGGCCTTATCATTCGGGTTACGGTGAACTTGAGAAAATATCGAGAGACAAAAAATAAGAAATACTGGGAAAGACTCTTTGGCCCCAAGGTTCCCCTTTACCTTCTTTATGCCATCCAGAGAGAATAAAGAGCCCTCCTTTATCTTTTCCTTTTGTTAAGTCTTTTGCCTTTGATGGGGGGGCATTGTTTTTGCGAATTTTAGGGCTTTTATCATCCCCTTACCTACCAGCAGATAGGCTTTTCTAGTTAATTTTATACTCCGTTTGGAAAAAATTCCTGTCCCGGCAAAGAATTTTGTTAAGTGCATTTCTTTTTTACCAAAAAACTAGAGCGGAAACTTAAACTACCTTTTTAACTAATTATCCTTTAATGCCGCTCATAATTATTCCTTTGGTTACCCACTTTTGGAGTAATATAAATAACAAAGCTACAGGAACAATGCTCGCAACTGCCCCAGCAGACATGAGTTCCCAGGCCGTAAAATGCTGGCTCTTAAAAGACGATAATGCTACCGTAATTACCTTTGTTCTGTCCGAAGAAGAAACAATCAAGGGCCAAAAGAACTCATTCCATGTCCATGTAAATTTGATAATTATTAAGACAATTAAGGTAGGCTTTATATTTGGAAGAATTATTTGTAAAAATATCCTTATATAGGAGCAACCATCTATCCTGGCTGCATCTATATAATCGTTTGGTATCTGCGCAATAGCTTCTCTTGCCAAATATACACCGAAAGCACTTACTAAAAACGGAAGTACAACACCTGGGTAAGTATCGATAAGACCAAATTTGTTTACCCATAAATATAACGGTACTGCAAGGGCATGGAAGGGAATGATTAGCAAACTTATAATAGCCACAAAGAAAAATTCCTTTCCGAAGAAGTTAAACTTTGCAAATCCAAAACCCGCTAAGGATGCTAGAAAAGCCGATGATATGATAGCTATGCTTGAAATTAAAAAGCTATTTAGCAAGGCTCGCCCCATAGGTTGACGTGCAAAAGTAATTTCAGAAATATCAAAGTTTAAAACAATTTTATAATTATCAAAGTTTAAAAAATTTTTAGGGAAAAAAGTTATTGGCAAATGGGTTAATTCCACTTTGGTTTTTAACGACGTTAACGCCATCCATATGAGAGGGAATGACACAATTACTGCTCCACTAATACATAAGAAATATGATAACCATGCTATCCCAGAAAAACCATCTTTACGCATTTAATAACTCTTTTTTTCAATACTCAATAGTTCTTCTCAAAAATTTCCTTTGGACTATACTTATCCCTAAAACTACAATAAATAGGAAAACACCCACCGCCGAGGCTTCCCCAAAGTTGAACCATGTAAATGCTTTGTCATATAAATATAAAACAGGTACTAAACTTGTATTGGCAGGCCCCCCTCTTGTGGCAACGAAAACCTGATCAAAAATCTTGAAACCAAATATAAGTTCTAAAACAGAAACCATTACAATCTGTGGGTTTAATAAAGGCAATGTTACATGGAGAAAGATGGAGCGGGAGCTAGCACCATCAATTTTTGCAGCCTCCAGGTATTCATGTGGAATTGCTTGTAGACCAGCTAAAAATATCACTGCATCAAATCCTATTCTTTGCCAAATGCTGATGATTGCCAGGGAGGGAATTACTTGAGAAGGGTCCGTAAGCCATTTTTGTCCGGGTATTCTCAAAATGGCTAAAACGCTATTCACCAAACCGTATACAGGGTTTAATAACCAATCCCATATTAAAGCTGCTGCCACTAAGGAAGCTGCTAGAGGAAGGAAATATAATAAACTAAGAGTGTTTCTAAGCTTTAAATTTGGAATCCTATCAAGTAATAATGCGACAAATAAACCTAGTCCTATTGTTATTGGAACAGAGAAAGCAATAAGAAGTGAGACATTTTTTATGCTACGCCAGAAAAGAAGATCATTAAATACTGTTTTATAGAAATTTAAACCCTCGTATTTGCTCAGAGCTCCACTCATGGGATCAACTTTATAGAAGGATATTAGAAAAGTTCTGAAGGCAGGATAAAAATATAATATGGTGAAATAAATAAGAGCTGGCAATATAAATAAAAATCCAATATACCCTTCTCTCTTTAATTTGTGCTTTCTAATATCGTTCATCTTTTAGTCTTCTTTTATGATCTAAATCATATACAAAAAGAGGGCCTCTAAGTTTTGAGGCCCTCTTCTCAGTAATCGGCCATTTACTTAAGAAGCGTGTTAACATTTACTCTTGCTTCTTCAATTGCGGCTTCAGGAGGCATTTGTCCAAAAAGAGCATTCAATACCGATGCTCCATATTCAAAGGCTAACTTATTCGCTTTGGGATGATAATAAGCGGGCGCATATGGCTGATTTTCCAACATTGTCATTAGAGCCTTGTAAAAAGGTCGAGTTTTAGCCCACTCAGTGTTTAAATTTTCCTTCCAAACGCCCAGCATATCCTGAACTCTATGTGCCTCAAGATCATCTTCTACAGTCCACCAATATTCAAAAAACTTCCAGGCTAAGTCCTTGTTAGGGCTGTATTTATAGACCATATTGACCCACGGGAACATAGGATAAACAGTCGGTCCTAATGCATTTTCATCTAAAGGGAAAGGGTAAACTTTATAATGTATATCAGGAGCATTATCTCGTAGATAACCTGCGTACCATCCTTCCCTGGGTATCATCGCCGCTAAGCCTTGAGCAAAAGCAGTTGCCGGGGTTCCTACTTCAAGACTTGCAACCCTCCCTTTCTGCACGAGGTCAGTATAATAAGTAAGTGTTTTTAAGCTTTCGGGACTGTCTACATAACCATCAGCTGTAGACCAATCTGGAGCAACAAGTCTTCCGCCCATGCCATGTAGAAAAGGCGTATATTTATCGGTAATCCCTATAGGATGCCCGGAATATCTTATAGCTATCCCTTCTCGTGTAATTTTTCCACTTTCATCGTATTTAGTTAGCTTCCTTGCATAATCTAATAACTCACTAAAATTCGTAGGGGGTTTATCGGGATTCAGGCCGCTCTCCGTAAACATATCAGTGTTGATATAAAGCATTATAAAATTATCTCCCTCAGTGGGAATTCCATATCTTATTCCATCCACTCCCATACCTTGTTCCCTTACGTAAGGAACTATCTTTTCCTCAACCTTTTTTAAAAAATCCTCAGGTACAGGATCAGCAAAGTGAAAAAGTCCTGCCCATTGGTGTGTCATTGCCTCGAACATATCAGGGGCATTTTTTCTACCCATAAAAGCGGTTAAGAACTTTGACAAGTACCCCTCATAAGGAACGACAACTACTTTCACTCCACTAATTTCAGGGTGAAGTCTAGCAAATTCTTCACCTTTCATCTCTATATAACCATTATAGTGGGGAAATTGCACATGCGTAGTCCAAAAGGTAAGTGTCTTTTTCGGAGCTGCATTAGCCATCCCCACGCTTAATAGAAAAGTACCTATAAGGAAAACACCGACAGCCAAAATTCGCCACTTTTTAACTAACTTAAAGCTTTCCTCGAAATTCTGTAATTTCTTCATTGCTTATTCTCCTCTAATTTTTAGACATTGTTCATTCTTCTGTGGAAAGTTCCTAAAAGAGAAATCAATCTTTCAACTTTTTCCCCTCCGGAAAGCTTTCCTTTTTACCAGCTACCGGCCTATCTGCTTTCTCACCTCCCTCAGGCCTTATTTTTAGCTCTTTCTACTATTTTACCAACATTTCTCGAACGCCATATTTTTGCCATCCCTTTAAAGATGTATGTATTGCCACCCTAGCCTTTTCACTATTTTTCTCCTTTAATGCTTCTAGAATCATTTTATGGTGTTGGACAGATTCTTCCGTTTTTTTTAACGTAGATCTCTTAATGGTAAAAGCAAACATTTTCCAAAGCGCTTCAGCAATCTTTACGATCATTGGATTATGAGTCGCTTGAGCAAAGGCGTAGTGAAAGGCCAGATTATGTTCATTTAGAATCTCACTGTCCTTTTCAGCCCTTTTGCTGTCTTCTTCCAATAATTTAACCGCTTCCTCCATTTTTTCCATGTCATCCTTAGTTGCTCTTTTCAAGACAATCTCTAGTATTCCTATTTCTAGCATCTCTCTGAGGTCCAAGAGCTCTTCTGGAGTCTTTTTTCCCACAATAAGACCGAAGATAAACGGATCGATCATAGAAGTGGAAATATCTTTTGCTATATAGGTCCCATTACCCCGTTTAATTTCTACCACGCCTATGGCCGACAGCATTTTCATAGCCTCTCTTACCACAATCCTGCTTACTGAGAAATTGCTCGCTAACTGAGTTTCAGTAGGTAACCTATCTCCCGGTTTTAAATCTCCTCGCAATAGTGCATCTCGAATTTCATCAATGACCTTCTCCGGAATACTTGAACCCGTACCTAAGTTTTTGTTTTTGAGCTTATCATTCACTTTCAATTGACTTCTCCAAAATGAATCGTATTATGAATAAACTTACGTATAACATTATACATATAATATTATATTTGTCAACCCCCCCCTCCAATTTTTGCGAAATCAAAAAATTGAAAGTAGTCTTATTTAAGGGTATTGCGGAGAAACCAAATAGACGTTGGCATCTCAAGGAAGCATAAGTATTTGACATTTAAGATAGTTTTACTACTATGAAAAGCAAAAAGGAGGAACTCAATGATTATACACGTCCGGATTGATGAAGAGGCGTGTACTGCCTGCGGAATCTGCGAAGAGACCTGCCCTGAGGTGTTTGAAGTTAATGATGTGGCCGCGGTAAAGGAAGATGCCAATTTTAATGACTTTGAGGATGAAATAAAAGAAGCGGCCGAGGAATGTCCATCCGAGGCCATCGAGGTAGAAGAAGACTAGATTAATTTATATAGGGGAAAAGGACTGGAAGTCCCTTGAAAGGCGAAAAAGAATGTCATGGGGATTTGATAGTGAAAAACTGAGTGAGGAGAAAATAGCTAAACTGAAAGACCTGGCAAAGCTTGCCCGGGGAGACATCCTGAAGATGACCACTCTGGCTAAATCAGGTCATCCTGGAGGATCGATGTCCAGCATTGACATTTATCTGGTTTTATACTCCTGTGCCAATGTGGATCCTGCTCATCCTTACTGGGCTGAGCGTGACCGCATCGTAATAAGTCACGGACACACTTCTCCCGGAGTTTACGCTGCTTTAGCTCGGGTGGGTTTTTTTGAGGTGGATAGTGTCATTACCAGATTCCGCAAAGCGGGAACTATCTTCGAGGGACATGTAGAGCGAGGAATTCCTGGTGTGGAATGGAGCAGTGGTAATCTGGGTCAGGGCCTTTCTGCTGGCTGTGGCTTTGCTTTGGCATCTAAACTGCATCAGCGAAACTATCAGGTTTTCGTAGTTATGAGTGATGGTGAGCAGGCAAAAGGTCAGGTGGGAGAAGCAAGACGCTTTGCCAAAAAATATAGCTTAAACAATCTTACGGTAATCATCGACTACAACCGACTCCAACTGAGCGGTCCTCTTGATAAGATTATGCCTCAGAATATTAAAGAAAACTACCTTGCTGACGGATGGGAAATTCTCGAAGCGGATGGACACGATTATCAGCAAATTTATCAAGCCATCCGAACGGGGGTAAAAAATACCCAATCTCCGATAGTCGTCATGGCCAAGACCCTTATGGGAAAAGGTGTCTCCTTTATGGAGAACAAATTTGAATTTCATGGTATGCCTCTAACCTCTGATCAGTGTGCTGCTGCTCTTTCAGAACTTGGCCTTGAGAAAGATATGGAGAGATATCTTCACCTGAGAAATAAAATTCTGGAAAGGAAACCGGAGAAAAAACGGCCACCTGAGAAAATCAAGATAGATAGCGGCCAGCCCCGTAGCTATGGGCCAGACGAAATAACTGACAACCGCAGTGCATTTGGTCAGGCCCTTAAAGATTTAGGCGAGCTCAATTCCAATCGGCCTGGTAGAAGTCCTTTAGCTGTGCTGGACTGTGATCTGGTAGGTTCAGTCAAAACCCAAAAATTTGCTCAAGATCATCCAGACCATTTTTTTCAAGCTGGGATTCAGGAGCATAATACCGCTACGGTGGCCGGTGCTCTCTCCACTCAGGGGATTGTCACTTTCTTTGCTGACTTCGGAGTCTTCGGTGTTGATGAAACCTATAACCAACATCGACTAAACGATCTTAACCAGACCAATCTCAAACTTGTCTGTACTCACAATGGTATTGATGTGGGTCAGGACGGAAAAACCCACCAGTGCATAGACTACGTGGGTATAATCAACAATCTCTACGGATACAAAATCATTATTCCTGCCGACCCTAATCAGACCGATCGGGTTATTCGCTACATTGCCAGCCAACCTGGTAATTTCTTCGTGGGAGTAGGTCGCTCAAAGTTTCGCGTAATTCTAAGAGAGGACGGCAGTCCGTTCTTTGCTGGTGACTATCAATTTCGCTATGGAAAGGCAGAAGTGATACGAGAGGGAAATCAAGCCGCCATTATTACCACTGGAAGTATGGTCCACCGTGCTGTCCAAGCCTGGGAAATTTTAAAAAAAAGAGACTGTCGAGCACGGATAATAAACGTTAGCTGCCTGAGTGATTTAGATGAGAGCACCTTAACCGAAGCTGCTGGAACAGGGATAGTGGTCACTTATGAGGACCATAACGTCAAGACTGGACTCGGCAGTTTGGTGGCCAACTTTCTGGCTGAGAATTCCCTCGTCCCACGATTTCGAAAATTAGGTATAACCAGTTACGGTGGCTCAGGACTGTCAGAAGATCTTTTCAGGATGCAGGGATTAGATATAGAATCCCTGGTAGAAACTGTCCTAGGAGGGAGGTGAAAAGATGGCCAAACTTAAAGAAAAGAAGGCTTTAATGATTATAGCGGAAAGAAACTTTCGCGATGAAGAACTGTTGGAGCCCAAAAAAATACTGGAGGGCCGGGGAGTAAAAGTTACCGTTGCCTCTACGTCCTTACAAAATGCCAGGGGCATGTTAGGAGCGACAGTTAAGCCAGACATATTGCTAAGCAGCGTCAAGGTCCAAGACTATGATGTAATTATCTTTGTGGGAGGTAGCGGGGCTAGCCAATACTGGAATGATCCGCTGGCTCATTCAATTGCTCAAAAGGCGGTGCAAAAAGGTAAAATCCTCTGTGCTATCTGTATCGCACCGGTAACACTAGCCAATGCAGGAGTCCTGTCCGGAAAAAAGGCCACTGTCTTCTCTTCAGAGATAAGCAAATTAGAGACCAAAGGAGCCACTTACACTGGAAAACCTGTTCAAGTAGAAGGAAAGATTATCACTGGAGAGGGCCCACAATCTGCCGAACAATTCGGCGAGGCTATAGTAAAGGTTCTGGAAAATTTGCCTGAATAAAAATGTGTCCTGCTTCTTGACATACTTGGGTATATGACTATAATTAAAATAGGCAGGTAAAAATGCGAGATTGAAAAAAGACTGTGTGAGGAGGGAAGATTCTTACGAAAAAAAATAGGTTAAGAAAAGTTGAGTTTTGGCCGGAAGAGAAGGCCATTTTAGTAGCCTTAAGAGAAAAGAAACCCAGATCTTTAAGTGACTGGACAGTTGAGGATTCTTTAAAAGAACTGGCCTCTCTTGCAGAAGCGGCAGGGGCCGAAGTCATATTGAAAACTATTCAAAATCGCCCTACCCCAGATCCTACCTTTTATATCGGAAAAGGAAAAGTCACTGAAATAGCTAATTTTGCTCGAGAAAGCGCAGCAAACCTAATTATCTTTGATGATGATCTAACTCCAAGCCAACAACGGAATTTAGAAGAAGAGATAGGAGTTAAGATCATTGATCGGACCCAACTAATTCTTGATATCTTTGCCAGAAGGGCCAGATCAGCAGCCGGTAAGCTCCAGGTCGAGCTGGCGCAATTGAGTTACCTGCTTCCCCGCTTGATAGGAAAAGGTATTATTCTTTCCCGTTTAGGAGGAGGCATTGGAACAAGGGGACCGGGAGAGACTAAACTGGAGGTTGATCGTCGGCGGATCAAAGAAAAAATCATCAACCTAAAGGAAAAGTTAAAGCAAATTGAGCAACAAAGAAAGATCATAAAAAAACATAGAAAGAGAAGAGCCTATTACACAGCCGCAATTATCGGCTATACCAATACAGGTAAATCTACCCTCCTCAATGCACTTAGCGGAGCAGAGGCAGGGGTAGATGATAAACCTTTTGCCACTTTAGATCCTATCACGCGCAAGACAATCCTTCCTAATCACGAAAATCTCTTCCTCACAGATACGGTTGGTTTCATCAATAAGCTTCCCCATCACCTCATAGCTGCCTTTCATGCTACCTTAAGTGAGATTGAGGATGCAGACCTACTCATAAACGTTCTCGATGTCTCTCACGCCAAACTGGAAGAGGAAAATAGGGCTACTTATTCGGTTCTAAAACAGTTAAAGGTAGAAAACAAACCGGCTATTAATGTTTTAAATAAAATAGATTTAGTTAACAACGGCTACCTACTTTCCCGCTATCGTAGAGCCTTTGACTCCAGCATAGTCATATCAGCCCTGCAGGGTCAGGGTCTGGATCAACTGCTTGATAAAATAGCCCAGATTCTGGATAAAGAAAGAGTTTACTCAGAGTTTAGCTTTCCCTACCAGAGAAGCGATCTAATCTCGCTTGTTCATTCAAAGGGAGAGGTCTTAAGTACAAATTACCTAGAAGGGAAAGTTGTCCTTGGAGTAAGACTAAATAGATCCCTCGCTGATAAACTGGCTGAATTTAAGAAAAAGGTAAAAAGTTGAGGATAGCGCTAGGAGCAGATCACGCTGGCTACAGATTAAAAGAGGAAATAAAAAGTTTCTTGAAAGAGAAAAAAATAGACCACCATGATTTCGGCACCTATAATGCTGATTCTACCGATTTTACTGACTGGGGAATAAAAGTTGCTGAGGCGGTAGCCAAGAATGAGTTTAAAAGAGGAATCCTCGTGTGCGGGACCGGCCTGGGTATGTGCTTGGTGGCTAATAAAGTACCGGGAATAAGAGCCACTCCTTGTTATGGAATTCTTACGGCCCGTCTTTCTCGAGAGCATAACAACTCCAATATACTGGCATTGGGAGCACGAATAACAGCAAAGGATTTAGCCCTGCAAATAGTAGAGGAATGGCTAGCGGCAGAATTTATGGGAGGAAGGCACCAAGAACGCCTAAAAAAACTTGCCGAGATAGAAAAAAAGTATTCCAGGAGATAGATCCATTTGAGTGACGTGTGGATCGCAGTGGTACTTTTAGTCAGCTGCGTTGGATTATCTAGCTTTTTCTCAGGGTCGGAGATTGCCCTTTCCTCCCTGGACAAAATAACGGTAAAGAGACTAATTAAAGAAAAGGGGAAAAAAGGGCGGCTCATAGAATCTCTATTGATGAAACCGTCGCAGTGGTTGATTACAATTCTCATTGGAAACAACCTGGCTAACATTGCCGCCGCTAGCCTAGCTATGTTGCTAGTGACACGGCTAGTAAGTGGAGCTCCCGGTAAGGCAGTAGGAATTGTAACCGGGGTAATGACCTTTATAATCCTGGTTTTTGGAGAGATAATTCCTAAAAGATACTGCCATCAGCACGCCGAGACCATTTCCTTGAAGGTAGCTCGCCCGATTCTCTTTCTTTCCATAGCTTTGAGTCCTATCATTAAAGTCTTGAATTTTTTCACCCAAGGTATCTTAAAAATTGCTGGCGCAAAAGAGGTCAAAAAGAGCCGTTTGATAACAGAAAAAGAAATCCATACTCTCATAGATATTGGGCAGGAAGAGGGAGCTCTGGATGAACGGGAAGAGGAACTTGTCCATAGCGCCCTAGAATTCGATGAAACCAAGGCTAAACAGATAATGATTCCTCGTACAAAGATGGTTTGTATTGACGAGGGGGCTAGTCTTCCAGAGCTGGTGGATTTGATAAAAAAAGTTGGGTATTCAAGAATACCTGTATATCACAAAAACCGGGATAATATCACCGGAGTTGCCTACGCTAAAGACCTATTGAGTCTTTTTGGCAAGTCCGCTGAAAATCTGAAAGTGAAACAAATAATGCATCCTCCCATTTTTGTTCCATACACTATCCATCTGGGGGAATTGTTGCATCAACTCCAGAAGGAAAGAACCCATCTGGCTATTGTGGTCGATGAGTACGGAGGAGTAGCAGGTATGCTTACCGTCGAGGATCTGCTTGAAGAGATTGTAGGAGAAATAGAAGATGAATACGATCGAAAGGAAGAAAAGGTAACCATCCAAAAGGATGGATCCGCCCTGATCAAGGCAGATACAGATATCGATGAGATCAATGAAAAACTGGGTACAGATCTTCCAGAAAAGACAGCCGCCTTTGAATCTATAGGCGGATTTATTTTTGATCAGCTGGGTAGAATCCCAGGTGTGGGAGAAACAATCGAATACAATAATTTAAAGATCACTGTGGTGGAAGCGGATAAAAAAGGAGTGAAAAAAGTTAAACTGTGGAAAAAATCAAAGGAGAAAAAAGAGATTCCATGAGGAGAAGTCTAAGGAGGAACTCAGTCACCACCAATTTCACCGGCTTTGGAAAGAGCAAATTTTGTCGAGAAAGGACCGATGAGCTCATAAATTATGGTAGTGGTGGCGATGGTAGTGAATATTATGCCGCCAAGTTCAGGAAATTCGGCCTCGGCAATAAGGGCCACTCCTAATGCAACACCAGCTTGAGGAATAAGTGCAAAACCTAAATACTTTCTTACCGAATCAATAGCTTTGGAGAAATACCCTCCTAAAGAGGCACCTGTCAGCTTACCAATTATTCGAAAAAGAAAGTAAAAGACACCTATCAACCCCAATTTCCCCAGTAAGGCGACATTCAGATTTGCCCCGGCTAGGACAAAGAAGCAAAGATAAAGGGGAGAGTCAACGGTTCTTAGGACATCAAAGAACCTAAAGCTTCTCTTGTTAATATTTACCAGTACCGCTCCTAAGAAAATATTGGTTAAAAGTACCGAGAGATGAAAATAAATAGCTGTACCTATGCCGAAAAGAATAAATCCCAAAGTATAAATTAAAAGATCGGTTTCAGTTCTGGCATATCGAGAAAAAACCATCAGAATCACAGCCATCCCTGCTCCTAAGAGAAAAGCACCACCAATATGCAAAAGAGAACCGAGTAAAACTCTTAGAAGCAACAGATTTCCTGTTAGAGGTCCTATCAAAGCTTTGGCCACTGCTAAAGAGAAGGCAAATATTATCAGACACCAAGCATCATCGATGGCTACTACCCCCAAGAGTGTATTGGTAAAAATTCCTTTGGCCCCACATTCCCTCACCACCATCACGGTAGCTGCTGGGGCGGTAGCAGAAGCGATAGCTCCGAATAATAAAGAAAGATATAGAGGTTGTCTCAGTAAAAAAAGAAAAACAAAGAAAACAGACAACCAGGCGCCGGTAGCTTCCAAAACAGAGATCCAGAGAACTGATTTACCAATTTTAGAGAAATTCTCTCGTGAAAAATTCTGTCCAAGACCGAAGGCTATAACTCCCAGTACTACATTGGAAATTAAACCCGAAGCATTGAGGATCTCTTTAGAAACCAAATTAAGGATGGTTGGACCGATAAGCACACCCATCAAAATGTAGGCAGTTACGGCGGGAAATTTCATTCGATGCAGTAGTTTAGCCGCCAAAAGGCCTGTCAAAAGGATAATACCAAGGGAGAGAACAACATTCATCAAATAGTTCCTACTTATGTTAGGGAAGGATTCACGCAGACTGTGTAGCTTCCCCTGCTTTAAATAGAGCATATTTGGTAAAAGGTGGGGCAATTAACTCATTTATAATGACTGAGGCTAAAACGCCACTCACCATTACGGTTCCAATAGTTGAAAAGGCAGAATTTTGCTGAGCTAATAAGATGAGTCCCACAGTAACTCCAGCCTTGGGCAGCAAACCAAAACCCAAATATCTTCTAATTACGGTAGGTGCCTGAGAAATGGATGCTCCTATTCTTGCTCCGATAAATTTACCACTGAATCTACCTATAATAATTAATAACGCTAATATCCCAGCAGTTTTAATAATTCCCAAATTGAAATGAGCCCCAGCTAGGGTGAAAAACATAGCAAAGAGCACATCTTCAATATCACTGATAACACCGAACATCTCCTCACTGCGTCTCATTTTGTTTACTATGATGAAGCCCATAGCCATGTTGGCTAGAAGAGCGGACACATCTAAAATCTTAGCTGCTCCAATGCATAGCATAATCGTCCCCAAAACAGTGACTAATAATGCCTTTCTGGTTCGGGTAAAGCGGCTCATATAGATCAGTGCAAACCCAAAACCTGTGCCTAAAAGTAAAGAACCAGCAATATCAAGGAGGGGAACTATAAGCATTCGATAGAGAGAAACGGCTCCAAGGCTAATGAGCAGCATCTCGGCAGCGCCTATAGCGGCAGCATAGCTGATAATGGCAAAAGCATCATCCAGGGCAACTACTCCCAATAATGTGGTAGTCAAGGGACCTTTTGCTCTATACTCGTGGATGATAGACATAGTCGCGGCTGGAGCAGTAGCACATGATATAGCACCAATAATTATGGCCATAGGTAAATAGGTCTGGTAGTAATTAGGATTGGGAGTGCTAAATCTAATAATAAAATGACCCAAAGATGCTATTAACAGAGTAACAAAAATCCATGCTCCGATCGCCTCACAAAAGGTAATTGAGATGATAGTTTTTCCCAATTTTTTTAACCTTTCTATATTAAGACTTCCCCCAATCAAATAGGCAACAACCCCCAAAGTAATATCAGTAATTACACTTAAATCTCCTTTTATTAATTCTGAAGGTATGATATTTAAAAGAGAGGGACTTAATAAGATACCCACAATAATATAGCCGCTAATCCTGGGGAACTTGATTTTCCTGGCAGCCAACCCGCCAAAAAACCCAGCAATGGCTAATATTCCCGAGGCTAAAATTAAATCCATTGGTGTTGTTTTTTCCTATCTGAAGTAAAATTTATTATGGTGAGATGCCTTGATTAAAGAATTCCCTTGGCTTTGAAGACAGCTAAGATTATATCAAATAGACTAATAATACCTACTAAATGTTCCTCTTTATCGACGACCGGTACCCTCTTTAATCTGTGTAGCTTCATCAGACGCCGAGCTTCCAGAGTGATCGCTTCCTCAGAGATGGTCACTATATTGGTGTTCATCACATCCTCAACTACACACAGTACTCCCATTTCGGAAGGGATATCTTCCTCCAGAAGAGACCTTTCTTCATATTCCTCTAAAAATGGAATTCTTTCAAGCATGTTTAAAACATTGGAAGGATATGGTTGAAAGATCTTCAGAATGTCTTCCAGGGCGACGATTCCGATAACTCTATTATCTTTATCTACTACGGGTAAGGTATGAAAGGTGAATTTACGAAGAATCTCTATCAACTCTCTCAAAGTGGTGGATCTTTTTACGGTCACCACCCTCTTCTGCATTACGTCCCGCACTCTCATCTCTTTTTCTCCCATAGATTTCTCACCTCCTTCTTACTCCTTCTCCCAGCGGAGAAGTTCTGTTACCGAAGATAGAGTCCCCCCAGCTTTAATTTCTTCTCGAATGCGATTTTCCCTTTCTAAAACATCCATGGCCCGGTTAGCTATCTCCACCGCCTTCTTCTGAGGAATAACTACAATCCCGTCTTCATCTCCTACCAGCCAGTCCCCAGTAAATATACTTACTCCTCCAATTCGAATAGGGATCCCAATTTCTCCAAAACCTCGTGGTTCTCCGGCTGTGGGGGTGATAAGCCTGGCATAAGCAGGGAATTTCAATGTGACTATCTCGGGAACGTCCCTGATTGCTCCATCAATTACCACTCCCCCTAGTCTCTTCTGAATAGCTGAATGGGTAGCCAGCTCTCCCCATACTGCTGGCCCCATTCCACCTGCATCAATGACTATCACCTCACCCTTTTTCGCTTTATCAATTGCTTCAACTGGCTTTGCCCAATCACCTGGATAACTCCTCACTGTTAGGGCCTGCCCTACCAGTTTAACTCCCGGGGTGATCTTCACCAGACCTTTGATCTCTCCAGCTCGATGCATGGCGTCGGAAAGATTGGGAGTAGAAACCTTCTTGAAGATCTGGACAATTTCCTTACCCCTTGCTCTCTTGAAAAGCTCAGTAGGAATAACCTTTTTATCCTTGATCGCCTCCTTGATTGTCCTGGTGGCTTCCCGGGGATCCCTGGCTTTAATTACAGCTCCTCCTACTATAACCACACTGGCTCCTGCATCTATGGCCTTGGCAGCAGTCTCAGAATTTATCCCTCCGGCCACGACAACCGGGACACTTACTGTTCGGCAGACTTCTCTTAACTGGCTAAAAGGGTCTTTGCCTCTCATTTGTTCATCTATTGAAGTATGCATTCCTATATAATCTATGCCCATTTTTTCTACTTCTTTGGCCCGTCTTGTCGGATCACTCACTCCTAACAAATCAACCATGACCCTTCCGCCATAATTTTTAGCCGCCTCCACGCATTCTTTTATGGTGGAATCATCGGCTACCCCAAGAACACAAACTACGTTAGCTCCTGCTTTAAAAGCTGATTCCGACTCAATCCTGCCCACATCCATAATCTTCATATCGGCTACCAGAGTCTTTTGGGGAAATCTCCTTCTTAGAGCCCGGAGACAATCCAAGCCCTCACTTTTAATTAAGGGTGTGCCTGCTTCAAGCCAGTCTGCCCCTCCGGCAGCCGCTGCTTCAGCTACCTTCAAGGCTCTATTTAGGTTCACAAAATCCAGGGCTATTTGAACCAACGGTTCCATCAATTATCTCCCTGGCTATAGGTTATCGAGCTATCCCTGGCTTCCCATACTCTCACCCTGCTCAGTTTTATGGTCTCTAAATTTATCTCTTTCTCAAGTCTTTGAAAAAGATATTTGGCTATATTTTCTGTGGTGGGATTAGTACTGCCCAAAACTTCATTTAAATAATGATGATCCAAATGAGCTGTCCATTTTTTAACTATCCTCTTCATCGATCTAAAGTCAACGAGAATCCCAGAAGGGTCCAACCTCTCTCCTTTGACAAAAATCTGGACCTTCCAGGTGTGCCCGTGTAGTTGCTCACAGCCTCCCTTTATTTCCTTTAGCTGATGGGCAGCAGCAAATTCAGTTTCAATCATCAATTCATACATTGTCCTCTCCTCATTCTAACAGAAAATCACCCCTCGTCAAAACGCCCACCTATAAGTGATTTGTAGATATTTTCCAATCTGGAGACACTTCTCTCCAAACTATGAGCCTGAACCATTCGGTAGGACTCCTCCTGCATAGATCGCTTTAGTTTCTCATTGCCGAGAATGTTCTCAATTTTATCTGAGGCGTCTTGAGGGTCATCCAAACTAAAAGTGTATCCATTGACTCCTTCCTTAACCAGCTCCTGGGCAGCATTTTCCCGGCTTTTTCCAATAAGTATGGCATTCCGAGTGGCCATAGCCTCCAGGGCAACTATACTCTGAAGTTCGTAAAAAGAGGGCAAAATAAGGATATCCGCTTCTAGATAAGCACAAAGCAAATCCTTTCCTCTCAAATATCCGGTGAGAATAATGGCGTTTTTGAGCCCATGGCTGGCTATTTTTTCTTTCAATTTATCTTTTAGAATACCCCCGCCTACCATTAATAATTTAACCTCAGATCTTTTCTTCAATAATGATCCCATTATTTCAATGAGATAGCCGGGATTTTTTTCATAACTCAATCGGCCTACATAAAGCAGGGCCGGAGACCGACCCAGCTCATAAGATTCACGGAACTTCATCCGATCTTCCAAACTGGCTCTCCGAGCACTAAAACAATCTAAATCTATTCCATTACTTATTACCTGAATAGGTCGATGAGTGTAATTCTGCGCAATCCGACCTGCAAAATGGGAGGGGACAACTATCAGATCACCCCGCTTGTAAAAATAGGAAAACCAACCCTCTATCGCCTTTTTCATGAGGAACAAAGGAAACTGCGGCGGAAGAACATTTCCTACCTGAACATGAAATCCCAAAACCACGGGAATGCCTAATTTCTTTGCCCCCTTTAATGCCTGCCAGCCTAAATAAGTTGGAAGGTTAATCTGAATAATTTCTATTCTTTCTCTTTTGAGGATGGAAAAGATTTTCTTTGAAGAGACAAAAGCGAAATGACCCTTTTCCTGGGGAAGAGAGATACTGAAAAATCTATAGATCTCAATCCCCTCCACCACCATTAAGAAGGGTTCTTTAGTTCGGGAGGTAATAATAATAACCACATGTCGCTTTTTTCTTAATTCCAGCGAGAAGTTTTGAGTAGAGACCCCTTCTCCTCCTACGGAAGGAAAGGTCTGGTCGGAGACAAAACAAATTCTCATTCTCCTCTTTTCTCCCAAAACCCTCTCCATCCCAGGCGAAAGACCAAAAAAAGGGCTACCGCTACTCCCAATAAATCAGTAATCCTGACCATCAAACTAAAGGCTAGAGCTCTATTCGGTCCTATTCCCACAAGCTTAAAGACCCCTACTTCTCCTAACTCAAAGATTCCCAGGGCCCCGGGAGTAAATTGCAGAGCAAGAACAAGGTGAGTCAAGGCAAAGAGAAGAGCAAGCTCCGATAGCTTAAACACCGTCTTAAGAAAATAAAAGAAAATAGATGGTTTGATGAACACAAGAAACCCGGCACCAAGTTTTATGCAAAAAGCAAGCAAGGTCGTGGTTCGATGTTGATTAAAAGCAAGAAAAACATGATCTTCCAGTTTCGATATGTCAGGCTTTACTTTTCTGATAATTTTAGATAGGGGATTTATACGTTCTAATAGAGTTGCCAGGGAGGTAAAGAGTTTGCTCTCGTAGAGAAAATTAAAAAGAAGCATTCCCATCCCGGCGCCGAAGAGAATATTTACTATAAAAAGGGTCAGATAGATTTTCCGGGGCAGGGAATATTCGATGAGAGTCCAGATACTACCTAAATAAATAAAGAATAAACCAGCCCCAAGCTCCAAGAACTTGTCCACTACAACCGTAGCCCCTACCTTGGTAATAGGAAGTTGATGTCTCTTACTGATCATATAGGCCCTGAGCGGCTCTCCTCCTATATACATAGAAGGAGTAAGATAACTCACGGCAAACCCAATTACCCTCGCCGCAAAGACATCCATAAAGCTAAGGCGACAGCCATAAGAGGCCAAAATAATTTGCCAGGAGAAAGTAAAGAGAAGTAAGATGAAAAGTGCATTGGCAATAAAAACAACTGCCCCCAACAGACCTATTTGACCTATCTCAAAGAAAACATTTTGAATACCAGCTAGATAAAATATCAAAATCAGGACTGTCAGCCCGACTACAGTGGAGATGATGATAACAATTTTCCTTTTCATTATCCAAACACTATCTTCATGAACCTATCTACAGCTTCATCAGTCCCGATTTTATGGAGTAGTCCCGGGTATTTTTTAGCCTCCTCCACATCTCTGGTGAGATTCAGTCTATCTTGATCCACACTGTAGAAATTCTTCCTTTTTTTATGATATTCCGCTAGATAGACCTGCTCAGTTTGTCCCGGAGTAGGAATAAATAGAGCTTTTTTTCCTAAGAGGGAAAGTTCCATGATGGTGGTATAGCCGGGTCTGGTAATCACTAGTTTGGACCTATTCATGATCTCTTCCTGTCTTTTCCTTCCCAAGTAACCAAAAACACGGAGATGGTTAACAGTTTCATTTCGGGGGTCCTCTGGTTTTCCCAGGGCTATAACCACCTTGCCTTTTAAAAGAGGCGCCTGCTCAAATATTTTTTTCTCCAGAATTGTCCTCTGTGGCTCTGGCCCAGAAAGGGGAATGAAATAATCAATGTCTTCAGCAGTTTCTCTTTTTCTTAAGTCGGACAGGACTCCCAAATATTCGATCTTTTCTTCCTTAAAATATTTTAAATTGTGGGAAAGGTCTCCACTCAAACCATCTTCTTTATAATCGGGAACAAGAAACTTAGAGAAGTTATATTTGAAAAAGGAATAGTTGAACCCCTCCGTTGCCATTTCAAAAAGTTTCACCCTACCGGGAGCAATAAATCTAAGTTGATGAGAAATAAGATAAGAAGGAATTTCTTTATTATAAACACCGTAGCGATTATCGGAAATTATTCTTTCATATTTTTCCCTCTTAATCAGTTTTTTTATCTGACTGTGCTCCTGGACAATCTCATTCATATAGATGGGGAAATAGCTAAGGAATCTAGGTACCGAAAAATCTCTCTCAGAGTAAGCAGACGAATAATCGGGAATAGTAAAATAAGAACAAGCATCCTTAAGCTCGTCCTTTAAAAGATCTAGAGACCTTCCTATCCCTATCAGGGTAAGAGTATGACCAGCTTTTATCATCCTGCGGAGAAGAGGAAGATCCCTGGTAGCGTGACCCAGACCCCAGGAACAGACACCGAAGAGAACCTTCAATTTAGTTTCATTCTTTCAACCCGCCAACGCATCCCTAACTCCCTTTATGACCTTATCCTTGATCTCCTGACCTTGAGACAACATTGAGGAAAGGACAGAGCTTGTCCTTTTTATAAATTCTTCATCTTTAATATAACTCAGATTAATCTGGACATTCAAGGCTGCACTTTGCAAAGCCGCATCTGCCAGCAAAGCACCTACGCCTACATCGGTGATTAAATTAGGATTCCCTTTGGAGACAAGAAGTTGGGCCAGCTCTAACAACCGAAGAGCTAATTTGGCTGTAGTCAGAGGAACCTGGGTTGCATCCTTTAGAGCAATTTGTAAAGCCTGTCTCCTTTTTTCCTTTAGCTCGGAAGTATCCCTGGGCATACGAGAAGTCTGAGAAAACCTGGCATATACTTCAATATCCTTTTGAATGAGCCCAGAAAGCTTGCCCTTAAGCTTGTCTGCTTCTTTTAGGATCTCTCGAACGTCCCTTTCCACCTTCTCAAATTTAGGTTTCCCTAAGGTGAAGTTTCCTACCATGCAGAGAAGGGCAGCTCCCAAAGATCCTACCAGGGCAGCTACACTTCCCCCTCCCGGGGTAGGGGTTTTAGACGCTGTATCCTCGAGAAAACTCCTTAATGGCTGGTCTAAGTACATTTTTTACACTCAATGATTCTTCTCTCAGTAATTATATAGTCAACTGGGGCATCATGTGATTGAGAAGGAACATTATCCACTAGCTGTAGTTCGAAGGCTAAAGCTATGGATTTGGTTCTGCGCGGAGCTTTTTTTAAGAATCGATCATAAAAACCTTTTCCGAATCCAAGCCGATTTCCTCTCTTATCAAAAGCAACTCCGGGGACTATTACTAATTCCAGTTGTTCTATTTTAAGGGGACGATAAAAATTCTTTTTTGGCTGGAGGATCCCTAATATTCCGGATGCAAGCTCTTTTTCAGCGTTTTTCAGCTCCGATATTAGAATCTGGTGGTTTCGAGAGTCAATTAGAGGAACAGCTACTCTTTTACCCAACTTTAAGGAATGTTCAATCATCTTTCTAGTTTGAACCTCATCGGCTAGAGCCAAGTAAAAGAGAATTGTTTCAGCCTCGGAAAATTGGAAAATCCCTGAGAGTTTTCGCCTGATTTGATCACTTTTTCTTTCTATCGCTTGAGGCGATTGAGATCGACGCAGAGCTAAAATTCTCTTTCTTAAGAGAGATTTACCCACCCCATTCTTCATCTGGAAAAATCGGTGAACTAAAAGCTTTCCCCCTCAGAGGGGCACAAACTTTTTCTTGTTGGAGTCTAGCAAATCATTGTGGCATTGTCAAAATATTTTTTAAAAAAAATCCACTCTCTTTGTAGGCTAATCACTTGTTTAGAGTGAAATGGTGAGTCACTAAAAATTCAAAGGGTAGCCACCATACTTCCTGGCAGCATTGTAAAAGGCTAGAATGAAAAATCTCAATTTACCCCGTTAGAAAAGCCCCTTCTAAACTTTCTAACGGGGTTTACTTTTTGCTAACTAACCCCGAGGAGCTGCTTTGCCTCATCAACTGCTGAGGCAGCGTCGGGAGCATAGCCATCGGCTCCTATCTCATCAGCATAACTTTGAGTAACGGGAGCACCTCCGATGAAAACTTTCACCTTGCTTTTGAGATCGGAATCTCCCACTGCCTTGACGACATCCTTCATGGAGGGCATAGTAGTAGTAAGGAGGGCTGAAAGTCCTACTAGATCTGCCTTTTTTTCCCTAGCTGTCTCTATGAATTTCTCAGGGCTCACATCCACTCCCAAATCAATTATTTCGAACCCTGCCCCTTCCAACATCATGGCCACCAAATTTTTACCTATATCGTGAAGGTCCCCTCTTGCTGTCCCTAGAACTACTCTCCCTACTCCTTTAATATTTTTGTCAGCTAAGATTGGTCTTAGAATCCCCATGCCTGCTTTCATAGCTCGAGCGGCAATGAGAACTTCAGGAACATAAAACTCATTAGCTTTGAACTTGGCTCCCACTACACTCATTCCCGCTACCAGACCCTCATTTAAAACTTTTTCTACATCCTCTCCTTCATCAATAGCTCTCTGTACCAGCTCTTTAACCTCAGGAGCTTTCCCCTTAATGAGGTTATCGGCAATTTCTTTCAAGTCCATTTTCTCCTCCCATGAGAATTTTCCGTATTATACAGACTCCTCTTAAGCTGTCAATGCTCGCAAGCTCAATCAATTCTTTTTTATGAGAAAATAGAGCCTTCCCAGGGATTTAGTGCGCTCGACGCGTTTTAGCGCCTGATCTCCCTCACCAAAGTAAACGTCTGCTCTCCCTGGGCCTTTTATGGCGATCCCGCTGTCCTGACAGAAAACAAAATGAGAGTATTCAGCCTTACCTTCCACATTACCGACTTTGCTTAGCCTGGAGCCTTGATACTCAATGTAAGCTAAGGCCCCTAGAGGAAAAATGCTCTTATCCACAGCAAGGGATCTTAGGGGAGTAAGTTTTATCCTCGTGGCCCCATACGGACCATCTTCCTCCTCTCTGTGGAATATGAACCTTTGGTTTTGGTTTAAATAGTCATCTATCTCGTGGGGATGGTGAGCAAAATACTCCTTTATCCCCTGCAGGGTAAGCTCTCCTGCGGAAAGCTTGCCATCTTCTCGCAGAAGTTTGCCCAAGCTGGTATAGGGTCTTCCGTTACTGACAGCATAATTTGCCCAAAAGCTTCGTCCGTCCTCCAGCACTATTTTACCGGACCCCTCAATCATAAGATAGAATCTGTCTATTTTGCTCCTTAAGTACACCAGCTCAAGACCTTTTCCTTCCAGTACCTTCTCCTGGATAATATGTCTTCGGGTATAGTAAGGAACAATCTCCTCTCTCTTTTTGTCAATGCGGTAGACGATCTTTTCCCCCGCCAACTGGGGGTCGAACTCACCTAGCTCAGCTACCTTTAGATCTGAAGGTTCAAGGTACAAGGGATATCGGTAATCAGCGTGTTTACTAAGACTTGCTTTATGAACTGGAGAGTAGTAGCCGGTGAAAAGAACCCTACCTTGGCCTTTTTGTCCAAAAGCTAGATAGATGTTGAAGCGCTTTCGTATTAGCCGATTTAGCTCTTTTGCGTCTCCGGCTTCCCCAAGAATCTTAAAGAAAAGCTCGGCTGATTCTTTAATTAGCTCAGCACCCACTCTCTGTTGGCCGAAGGGAAGTTTTTGATTGGAACTTATTTTTTGGGAAAGAAACTCTTTTTCTCGCTCAAACGCCTTCTTTAAGCTAGCAAGGTCCACAGGGGTAAATGAAGGAATTTCATCTCCTTCTACCTGGATAAGATACCTTAAGAAGGGAGGTTCTGGTGGTCGTTTGGGAATCCAGACCAAAAAGTAATAAAGGATCCCAACTTCTGCTACCAGAGAGCAGGCAATAAAAACCACCAGGAAAGATACTTTGGACCTAAAAATAGAAGCCATGCCGGATAAGTCTTTATTTACGGACTTGTTATCAAAATTAGAGGCTGCACTGCGTAATTATTCTATCAAGAAAGAGAATCTCGTCAAATATGAGGAAAAAGTCGCATGATTTTCTTGATCTCAATAAAAAGTATAATTGTTAGTCTTTCCTTACCGATGGCCAGAGCGCGGGCCTTTCCTGAAAGGCAAAAAGTTGACTTACCTCGTAATTTGTTATAGTATAAAGGCAAGCCGAAGTGGCGAAATTGGTAGACGCGCAGCATTCAGGATGCTGTGGGGTTATCCCCTTGGGGGTTCGACTCCCCCCTTCGGCACCTTTTTTACAGTAGTCAAAAATTATAAACTCAAGGTAGGCACAAGGTTTATAAAATGATCACCTAACTCGGGTGAGGAAAAAGGAGGTGATGAGGATGGGCTTTTGGGATAAGATCTTTGCCAGAGGGCCAAAAAAGGCAGCCGGCCCTCGATTAAAGGGTGACTTTATTCTGCTTGCAGTAAAGTGTGATAAGTGTGGGGAAGAGATAAAGATCAATGTCAACCGGAGGACCGATATCCAGAGTTTATATACCGAAGCCGGGGAAAAAGGAACTGCTTACACCTTGAGAAAGGAAATCCTGGGAAGAAAATGTCCCAATTTGATTAACATCACGGTGGATTTTGACAGAAGTTATCGGATTCTGTCCCGCGATGTCTCAGGAGGAAAATTCATCTCCTCAGAAAAAGAAAAAGAGTAAAATACCAATGAGTAGCATCAGATTGGAAGGAGTGGTAAAGAAATTTACTGATAAGGAGGTCTTCCTGTTCAAAAAAAAAGGCCGAAGAATGAAAACTATCCCGGCCCTCGATCATCTCTATCTGGAAGCAAGGGAAGATGAAACCTTATGCGTTATTGGACCAACCGGGTGCGGGAAAACTACTCTTCTTAAGGTTATTGCAGGCTTAGAAAGAATTGATGAGGGAAATATCTACTTTGACGAGGAGAATGTTAATGAAATTCCTCCTAAAGATAGGGGAATTGGCATGGTTTTCCAAAACTATGCTCTTTATCCACACATGATTAGTAGAGAGAACCTAGCCTTTTCCTTTAGGCTGCGAAAATGGCCGGAGGATGCCATTGATGAGAAAATCCGTTTTACAGCCAATACTCTGGGAGTGGGCTTCCATGCTCTCCTGGGACGTTTTCCCAGGAACTTGTCCGCCGGGCAAAAGCAAAGAGTTGCTCTGGGAAGGTGTATCATCCGAAACCCAAGAGTATTTTTACTGGATGAGCCGCTGTCTAGCTTAGATGCAAAGCTAAGAACAAAGACAAGACAGGAGATCAAACACCTCCTGGACAGATTTGGCATAACCACTGTCTACGTTACCCATGATCAGGCAGAGGCGATAGCCCTGGCTGATAGAATAGCTATTATGCGGGAAGGTAGAATTGAGCAGGTGGGTAGCTTTAATGAGGTATACTATCATCCTTCCAATCTATTTGTAGCCGGTTTTATTGGTGATCCTCCCATGAATCTTTTATCATTAGGCTTAAGAGAGAATCCTTACGGCCTTTTCTTAAGTAATCACTTACGGGTACAACCACGGGGACCTCGCTTTGAAATTCTAAGGAAAAAAGGCTATTTGGGAAAAGAGATAATTTTCGGTCTTCGTCCCGAAGATATCAAATTAAGAGAAAACCTTCCTGCTTCGGAGAAAATCTGCAGCTTTAGAGCCCGTGTAGATGAGATTGAGCTCGCTATACCCAACATTCGTCTCTTTTTAAGCTCCGAGGAACACAGGCTCATAGCTAATGTTGATCCCTCACTCAAGATAAAGAAAGGTGAGGATATGGAATTTGCCTTCGACATCGAAAAAGTTAAGTTGTTCGACCCCGAGAGTGAACTAGCCATTGTTAATTGATAATAAATATCTCGGGACTCTTCCCCTAGGTGCTTACCCTGATCCGCCTTATCAAACATTCTCTTCCGGCCTTAATTTCAAGAGAGGTCGAACTGCACCTCGGACACCTGAGGAGAGGGAAATATACATGATAAAAAGAATCATCCCTTAGACTTACACATCCCTCATACTCACACTTTTTACATCTTATTCTCGAGAAAATCCTCTTTATGTAAATCTTTGCCCCCTGGGCGGGGGTATCCTTAAGAAACTCCTTTAACCAGAAATGAATTTGCTCAGGATTAAGAAAAGTCAACTCTCCCAGCTCAAGATTAACAGATAAAATTTTCCTCGCCCTTTTCTCCTTAGCTTGATTCAATATGGTCCTGGCAATCGCTTGAGAGACAGAAAGATCATGCATGATTTTTATTCTCCTGGATAAAAGTACCGTAGAAGCAATGGCTCTCAAGGATAGGTATTACATTCTCCAGCTTTTGTTAAAAAGACAAAGCCTGGATTATCTCTTTAATACCTTTTCCGGCAATGCAGTTTGCCGGGATTATCCTGACACCTGGATTAATCTTGTAGACATCTTCGGCTAACTTCTCCGGGGAGACCTTCATAGCTTCTGCTAAATCGATCTTATTAATCACCACTACATTGGCCTCGGAAAAAATATAAGGATGCTTTCTTACCATCCAGGGTCCTTCAGTAACAGAAACCACTACAACTCGGAGATGGGACCCAAGGGGAAAATCTGCTGGACAGATGAGGTTTCCCACATTCTCTATAAATAAGAGGTCGAGAGAGGCTAAATTGAACTTCCTCAGGGCTTTCTTGATCAAATTGGCATCCAGGTGACATTCCTTACCCGTATTGACCTGTACCACCTTTATTCCTTCTTTCTCAATCCTGTCTGCGTCAATGGTAGTTGTTAGATCCCCGGCGATAACCCCGATCTCATATTTTCCCTTTAAATGAGAGATTAGACTCTTAATTAAAGAGGTTTTCCCGGTCCCAATGGAACCCATAATATCTATAGCCAGTATTTTATATTCCTCTAAAATCTTTCTGTTTTGTCGCGCAAGTTCTTCATTTTTCTTGAGCAGGTCTTCTTCTAATTCAATATCGAAGATCTCTCCTTTCTTTGCTTTGATTGGCTCCATAAATGCCCCCTTCTTTGCTTTATATCCAGCCTTTTCTTTTTAATACGGTAGCAGCCGCTCCCAGGGCACCGGTATTGCCGCCAAGCTTTGCCGGAACTATCCTCACTCCCCTGATAGCAGCCTCAAGGGCGTACTCTCGGGCATATTTTCTTACCGGTTTGAATAAAAGGTCACCGGCAGCAGTCATTCCACCTGATAGAATGACCATCTCCGGGTTTATGATGTTAACTATACTGGCAATACCTATTCCCAGGTATTTCGCTGTCTCCTCAGCTATCTCCCGGCTAAGCTCATCTCCTCTTTCAGCCGCCCGGTATACCAACTCACAGGTAATATCTTCCAAGTGACCATGCACTAACTCCCGGAGAACCGTGTCTTCCCCCGCTTTCATGAGAGAGACTGTACGCTTTATTACTCCAGTTGCGGAAGCATAAGCCTCTAAACATCCTCTCTTCCCACAACCACAAACCAGTCCCCCCGCGTGAATTATCATATGACCTATCTCGGCAGCCGTGTCCCAGGCTCCGTGAAGAACCTCTCCCCCAATAATTATTCCTCCTCCTACTCCTGTACCTAAAGTTAATAAAACTAAATTATCCACCTTCTTTCCTGCCCCTATCCACCATTCAGCTAAAGCGGCAGCATTAGCATCGTTTTCTAAAAAGATAGGTAATTTAAGCTGATCTCCTAAAAAGCTAACCAAGGGTACATTATTCCAGCCAGCAAGATTAGGAGCAAAATGAATTATCCCCTTTTTTGTATCCAGAGGTCCGGGACTACCAACTCCTACTCCTTTTATGGAGGCAGAAGAAATCCCTTGTAACTGCCCTTTCTCGAGGACGGCTCTCACCGAGTTCACGATCTGAGAGAGAGTTTTTTCCTTACCCTCCCGGGCTAAGGTAGCTCGGCTATCCTTAACTATAACCTTCCCTTCACCATTAACGAGAAGAGAAACAACATTGGTGGCTCCCAAATCGACTCCCACAATGTAATTGGAGGTAGATTTCATTTAACTTCCTTACGAAGCTCTTTTTAAGATCAAATATCTTCTAATAATTTCTAAAATTTTATCAGAATCCTTTTCCTGGTCAAGAACATCTCGGGATTCTTCCCCTCCGTCGCTGACATAAGTCTCCAAGTTACCAGAAATCGGCTACGTCGATTTCTTGACATTAGGCTATTTTTGTATATTCTGAAAACACTAGCCATTAAAAAGAGAGGATAATGGTAGAATTTCTGGAGAAACTTGCGATTAGTCCCTATCTAAAAGCAATCCTGGCTTTTGTCTTTTTTTACCTGGGAGCAAAAGTCATCTATCTTATTCTAACTCACCTGGTTGGTAGATTAGTCAAGAAAACAGCCACCCAACTTGACGATATGATTCTCTCTAAAGTAAAAGCTCCCATCTTCTATCTTATCATTTTAGCTGGAATTGCTACTGCGTCTAATTTTCTCCCTTTACCTACTCTAGCTGAAACAATTTTCTCAAGGATAATACTTTCCGTAGTCATAGCCATCTCCTGTTACTTGGCTAGCTCTTTTGTTAATGTATTAATTAAAGGCTGGTTTACCCAAAGAAGCAGGGTCACGGGTAAGGTCAAAGGACGAGAATTAATAATTCTTAGCCGAAAAATTTTGAATTTTATTATATTCGGCCTCCTCATTATCTTTATCTTAACTCTCTGGGATGTTAGAGTAACGGCTCTGGTGGCCAGCCTAGGTATTGCCGGGTTTGTCTTCGGCTTTGCCCTGCGTGATATCTTCGCCAACATCTTTGGAGGAATAGCCCTCATTGCCGACCAATCCTTTAGAATAGGTGATTTTATCAAACTAGAAAGTGGGGAAGTGGGAGAAATTATCGACATAGGCTTAAGGTCAACCCGGATAAAATCGTTCGATGAAGGAAATGAGATCATCATTCCTAACAATAGCCTGGTAACAAGTAAAATCACCAATTATGGCCGTCCCTTAATTAACTTGAAGATGGTGGTAAAGATAGGGGTAGCTTATGGCTCAGACATAAAAAAAACCAGGCAAGTCCTTCTGGATTGTATCAAAAAGATAGGGAGAATCCAGGAGGATCCTCCTCCCCGGGTTTATTTTATGGAAATGGCCGACTTCTCCCTTAATTTTAGAGTAGTTTTCTGGATTGCCGATTTTAGGCAAAGATTCGATATTCGAGATAAGTTCGTCTCTCTGGCTTATGAGGAACTACAATCTAAAGGAATAAAGATTCCCTTCCCCACCAGAACAATCCATATACAAAAATAAAGAAAAGATAACTCATGATAAGAACACTAATCGCCCCAGTAAAGTACGTCCAAGGAAGAAATGTTCTCAATGAGGCAGGAGGCCTTATCGAACCTCTGGGTAAGAAACTGATGATACTTGCCAGCGAGAGAGTTACCAACATTATCAAGGACACACTTTTAGCAAGTCTACAGCGTACCAACCTGGATTTCGAGTTCGAAAAATTCAATGGACAATGCTCCCGTAAAGAAATAGAGCGGGTAAGTGAAATTCTCAAAAAGGAAGGCTTTAATGTTATTGCCGGAGCTGGAGGCGGTAAGACTCTGGATACGGCAAAGGCAAGTGCCTATGAAGCGGGAATCCCGGTCGTTATTTTGCCAACCATTGCTTCTACTGATGCTCCAACAAGTGCTATAGCCGTGGTTTATACCCCCGAAGGAGAGTTTGAGGAATATCGCTTTTTTCCTCGAAACCCCGATCTAGTACTGGTGGATACCCTGATAATAGCCCAGGCGCCGGTTAGATTCTTTGTCTCGGGAATGGGTGATGCTCTAGCTACCTGGTTTGAAGCTGATGCGGTGAATAAAGCAGGAGCTCAGAACATGGCCGGGGGTCATCCAACGTCGGCAGCCTTAAGGATAGCTAAACTCTGCTATGAAAATCTATTAAAATATGGCCTATCGGCAAAGTTGGCCGTGGAAAAAAAGTGTGTGACCGAGGCAGTGGAAAAAATTGTGGAGGCCAATACTCTTTTGAGTGGAATTGGCTTTGAAAGCGGAGGATTAGCTGCTGCCCATTCCATCCATGACGGGATGACAGCTCTCCAGGCCTCTCATAGGCTTTATCATGGAGAGAAGGTGATCTTCGGGCTTATTGTTCAATTGGTTATGGAAAACTGTAACCCGAACCAGATAAATGAGGTTCTGGATTTCTGTATCCAGGTAGGCCTTCCGGTATGCTTTGATGATCTTGGCTTGGGTAAGGTCTCCCAGAGGGATTTAGAAAAAGTGGTAAGGTTGGCCACGGCTGAAAACGAGACCATTCACAATGAGCCATTTTCCGTCACAGAAGAGTCAGTCCTTGATGCTCTCCTCACTGCTGATGCCTTAGGAAGCTTTCGAAAAAAAGTTAATCTCAGGTCCTAATCTTATTTGTACCAGCTTAGCTTTTCTAAAATTTCCCTCTTTTTCGTCATTGCAATCTTGCTACAGGCAAACGTGGCAATCTCGATAGATTGTGGAACTTGCTCATCAAGGTAAGGTAGCCGCAACCTTTAGGTTGCGTAAAGAAAAAGAAACTACTGTCTGCAAGCGCAGGCTAAAGCCTGCGGCTACCATTTTTTAAAAAGACTTTCAGCAATCAGCAACTTATATGCTCAACCTACTGAGTTTTCTCTTTCGGTCCCACCACCACCATGGTATAGCTAGCAAGATCAAAATACTTAGCGGCCACCTTTCTAATATCCTCTTTAGTAACTTGATTAATATCGGAAGCATATCGTTTAAAATTCCGATAGCCCAATCCGTATAGCTCATCCAGGGCAGACTGAAAGGCCAAAGCCTGGTTAGTCTCCAGACGAATGGTCTCGGCGCCGATTAAATCTTTCTTAGCTCGATTGAGCTCATCTTCTGATACCTCCTCGATTATCAGCTTTTTTATCTCTTCCAAAAGGCCATTCCTGGCTATTTCGAGTTTTTCCGGAGCTGTAGCTATATAAAAGATGTAAGCACCGGGATCGTCCAGTCCGATAAAGGAAAAACTTCCTACACTATAGGCAAGACCAAGCTCGTCTCTAAGACTCTGGAAAAGGCGGGAACCACCGCCGGAAAGAATGGAGGTCATGACCTCAAAGGTATACCGGTCCTCACTCTTAATAGCGATCCCCTGAAATCCTATCATAATTATAGCCTGTTTTTTCTCCATATACTTGGTGGCTGCCCTTATCTGGGTTGGTTCTAGCTCCTGGGGAACCTGAATCAAAGGCAGTGGCCGAGATTCAAAATTAGAGAAAGCCTGCTCCAGCTTCTTTACCACCTCGGAAGCCTTTACGTCTCCATAAACAGCAAGGACCATATTATTAGGAACATAGAATTCGTTATAATATTTAATTAAATCGGCTCTGGTTATCCTGGCTATACTCTGGGCCGAGCCGATACGTTGAAATCTAAAGGGATGGTGGATGAACAAGGTTTCTTTAAACAATTTGAAGGTGGCATTAAAAATGTCATCTTCCTGGGCTTTGATCTGGGCCAAAATGATTCTTCTTTCCCGCTCTATTTCCTCAGAAGGGAAGGTGGAGTTCATAATAACATCGGCCAGGATCTCAAGTCCGGTATCAAAGTCTTCCTTCAGTACGCTAACCGAGCAGCCGAAACTATTATTTCCTCCATAGGTGTTAATGGTCCCACCCAGCGACTCTATTCTTTGGGCTATCTCCTGGCGAGTTTTAGTCTTAGTGCCTTTCAACAACATCCTTCGGGTAAACTCACATAGGCCATTGTTTTTCTCATTTTCGGACCTCAAACCTCCCTTAAATACGGCCTGCATAAAGACAGTGGGTAAGGTATGATTTTCTCGCACCAGAAGAGTCATACCATTGAGTAGCTCGTATTTATTGATGAGGGGTGGTTTCTTTAGCGAAATCTCTGGCTTGGCGGCTACTTTTTCAACCACTGGCTTAAGAAGAGTTATGGTAAGATTATCCCGATGAAAATATTTATCAGCCACACGTCTAATCTCTTCCCGGTCAACCTTCTGGATTTGCTCGACGTAGTTTTCAGAAAAATTAAGATCTCCAACCACTAGCTCACTGGAGGCAAAATCTCCGGCCCTCTCTTCCATAGTCTCCCGGGAGAATATGTGCTCACTTACCACTTTTCTCTTGGCCTTTTCCAACTCCTCTTCACTCACCAGCTCCACTTTGAATTGGTCTAGTTCTTTTAGGATTTCCTCAACAATACGGTCTTTATTTACCTCATCCAGAGTCGCGCTTATACCAAAGATACCCCCATACCTGGGAGTATAGGACCAGGATGATATGACATTTACCAGTCCTTTTTCTTCTCTAATTTTTCTAAACAACCGGGAACTTCGGCCTTGCCCTAAAATGATAGCCAGAACATCCAGGGGATACATATCTTTACTCTCAATGCTTACTGAACGAAAACCCATTAGCAGGTAAATCTGCTTAACTTCAAATTCTCTTTCCGCTCTCCTTGGCCCCAGTTGTTCAGGTTCAGCCGGAATGTACACCGGTGGCAGCGATCCCCGCTCAAAGTCAGCAAAAGCCTCTTTAATATGGACAAGAGCTGTTTGAGAATCAAAATCTCCCACTCCTACCAGTATTATGTTATTAGGGCGGTACATCCTGTGGTAATAGTCCAAGAGATCTTCCCTGGTTAATCCCTCAAAGAGAGTTCGGTATCCAATAACCGGATAGCGATAGGGATGCTCGTGGTAGACAGTAGACCAGAAAAGACGAGATAAGAAACGATCAGGATCATCCTCCCCCATATCAATCTCCCGAAGTATCACTTCTCTTTCTTTCTTTAATTCCTCCGGGTCAAAAGCTGAGTTCATTAGCGCATCAGCCAAAACATCAAGAGCGGTAACAAAATGATCACCGGGAACAACCACATGATAAACAGTACGATCGAAGGAGGTATAACCACCGATTTGCCCCCCCAGGCCTCTTATCTCCCGATCAATTTCTCCCACCCCTCTTTTTTCGGTTCCCTTAAATAGCACGTGTTCAACATAATGAGATATGCCTGAGCCTGAGTACTCACCTTCAGTGATGCTTCCGGCTTTCACCCAAACCTCCAAGGCCACTACCGGGGCAGTATGGAGTTCCTGGAGAATGACTATCATTCCGTTGTCCAGGACGTATCTTTGAGGCTGAGGAGAACTTTCCGAAACAGTTGTGGCTTGGGGGGCAGCAAAGACAGATGAAACGAACACACTCAGACCCATTAATAGTCCCAAAATTGCCCACCAATGAATCCACTTTTTTCTTAGCTTCATTTTATCTCCCTTATTCTTCCATTTGTTTTGTCAAAAATAATCACCTTCCCCTTTTCACGTTAGGCAGTGAAAGTTCGTCTACTGGTTCGCATCCTCGGTTCCAGGGCATCACGCAGAGCGTCCCCTAAGAAGTTAAATGCCAGAATGGTGATAAAGATGGAAAAACCAGGAAGTAAAATCCAGGGAAAACTGACTAAAACTCGGGTATTCATAGCTGCCGCCAGCATATTGCCCCAACTGGCCTGCGGTTCCTGAATCCCCAAACCCAAAAAACTCAAAGCACTTTCCCCCAGGATATAACCTGGCACACTGAGAGTAGCTGCGACAATAATAAAGCTCATCGTGTTAGGTAAGATATGTCTTAAAATAATACGAAGATCGGTGCTACCTAAAGCCTTAGCTGCCAGGCTAAACTCCTGTTCTCTCAAAGAGAGAAACATTCCTCGAATGACTCGGGCAAACCCAGGCCAACCAATAAAACTCAGGATAAAGACGATCAATAAGTACACCGTAGTCGAGGGTAACGCTGTGGGCAAAAGTGCGCGCAGAGCTAAAAGTAAATAAAATCCCGGGAAGGCCATGATCATCTCTGCCACCCGCATCAAAACATTGTCCACCACCCCTCCGTAATAGCCGGCTATTCCGCCAATTAGTGCCCCTATACTAAAGGAGATTAAGATACCAACCAGCCCCACCGAAAGTGAAATTCGCGCTCCAAAAAGAAGCCTGGTAAAAATATCCCGCCCAAATTTATCTGTCCCCAGAAGGAAGATGTGACCAGGCGCTTCTGTTCCGAATAAATGAATATGGGAGGGAATTAACCCCAGAAACTTGTATTTTTCTCCTCTGACGAAAAAACGAAGGGGATATTTTACGGTGGGATCCGGTCGGTAGACTTTGAAGACTCTGTCCACTAATTTATAATTGTAGACAAAGGGTTGTAAACTAAAATTATGATCTTCATCAAAAAAATGTAGCCGTGTAGGGGGATGAAAAGCCTTTCCTCGAACCTGCAGGTCACTTGAGTAAGGAGCAATGAACTCAGCAAAAAAGGCGAACCCGTAAAGTAAGATTAATATGATTCCACCAATGATCCCTAACTGATGCCTTTTGAGTTGCCGCCAGATAAGTTGGCTCTTAGTAACAGACTTGAGTCCCGAGAAAGTCATATCTTCAGTCCGAGACACTTTTTTAGCCATGATTTAACTCTCCCTCAAGCCAGGAAAAAATCAATCATACCGAATCCGAGGATCAACCCAGGCAAGCAATAGATCAGCCACCAAGTTACCCAGAATCAGCAGAACCGCACCCATCATCAGACTGCCCATTACCAAATATAGATCCATCTTCAGCACCGCCTCGAGCATCAATCTACCCAATCCAGGCCAGGACATGACAATTTCGGTTAGAGCGGCGCCGGAAAGAAGCCCTGGCAGAGCAAAACCAAAGAGGGTAATCAGAGGGTTGACAGCATTGCGTACGGCATGTTTTAAAATGACCACTCTCTCACTCAATCCCTTGGCCCTGGCAGTAATTATGAAGTCTGCCTTTAGGTAATCTAAAAGGTTTCCTCTCATCTGCCGCACTAATCCTGCCATCCCCGAAGTACCCAGAACTATGGTGGGCAGAATTAGGTGATAAATGCGATCCCAGATTTTAGCCCCAAAACTCAAGGATTCATAATTAATACTGTACATCCCCCCCACCGGAAACCAGCCACTCTTCATAGCCATATATAGCAGTAAAAGAGCGAAGAAAAAGTTGGGAATAGCTAACCCCAGAAAAGCAAAAACGGAGATTAATTTATCAAGCCAGGAATACTGTTTGACTGCCGAAAGAATACCTAAAGGAATCGATAATACCCAGGTGAAGATCATGGCACTAAGGGAGAGAATGAAGGTATTATATAACCTGCTTTTGATTAAGGTAAAGACGGGCAGCCTGTAGGCAAAGGAATATCCAAAGTCAAGACGCAAAATGCTCTTAAGCCACATGAGATATTGGAAGTAGATGGGTTTATCCAGTCCGAAGCGAGCTCGCTCTTGGGCAATCCTCTCAGCAGAAACTTGAGGATTTAAAGCCTGTTGAGTCAAGAAATCCCCGGGAGCCAGTTGAATGATGAAAAAGGAGATAAGCGATATCCCGATCAGTAGTGGTATCATATGCAAAAATCGTCGAACAATATACCTTAACAAACTCTTCTCCTTTTATTCTCAGAAGATTCCGAGAATGTTAAACTCTTAAGAATCCTTTTTAATCAAACACCAAGATTTGGTTATTCTTTTTCTAGATAAAGCATCTCCACATTCCAAAGGGTACCTCCGTAGGCGGTGGGACGGGTATTTTTAAAGGTGTTTCTGGCCGCACTAAGGTAAGTGGAGAGGGCGGTATAAAGAAAGGGAAGCTCCTCAGAAGCAATCACTTGCCATTGATCATAGATTAATTTCCTTTTTTTAGGATCTAATTCCTGGACACCTTTATTGAACAACTCTTCTACCTTCCTTTCCCAGTCGTACCTATTTTCCGGATCATAATTCCAGGAATGCAATTCGCCGTCAGACTTCCAGACATTAGCACCACCATGAGGCTCCACCCCGCCAGTCAAGCCAAGGATGATAGCGTCCCAGTCACCTCGTGGTTTGGTGGTTAACTTCTGGACTAAGAGATTGAAATCGAGGGGTCGGAAATGAACGGTCATTCCTAATTTTTTAAGATCATCAGCCACTAAAGTACCCAGAGCTTCCCGTACACTATTACCGCTATTGGTAAAAAGCTCAAACTCCACTTTATGACCATTTGGGTCATATAAATATTTGGGTCCAACTGGGCGTATGGAGACATAATAATTCCCTATGGCAATGACAGCTATTAATACAATCCAAATAATCATAATTCGCCATTTTCTTCTGATGGCAGTCCATACACAGAGAAAACAAAGCACCAATATGGATATCAAAACAAAAACCCATCTTGGCCAAGGCCCAATTTTTTCCGGTATAGGTTGCTCACCTTTCTCAGTTTTTAGCCTGAAGCCAGCTTCCCGTAAGATCTTTCCCGCCTTGTCCAAGTCATAAGGATACTTATTTACCTCGGGATTGTAGAAGGCTTCAACCGCGGGAGAGACTGGGCTCCATTGAGGTATACCAAATCCGTACATGACGTTATCAATAAAGGTTTCTCTATCAATAGCGTGAGCCAAAGCCTTTCTGAACCGACGATTGTTAAACCATTTGAATTTAACCGGGTCGGGGTGGCTCCAGTTTAAGATAACAAACGCAGAACCAAATGTCGCTCCCCCTTCGGTAACGGTGAAGTTGTCTTGCTTTTCCTTTGGTTTGAGGATAGCGTAATCTTCTCCTCTCATTCCGTAGATGTCAATCTCTCCCGCCTGGAACTTGAGAAGTTGAGTATCTATAGAAGGAACAATCAACATAATCATACCGTCCAGATAAGGCAGTTGATTACCTTCCTTATCCACCTTCCAATAATGAGGATTTCTCTGGAAAATAATTCGGTCATCCGGTAGGTATTTCTTCATCATAAAGGGTCCGGTCCCGATGATCTTGTGAGGTGGAGTATCCACCCCCCAGGTGGTCATATAGGTACCTTTCTTTACCGCATCTTCGAGAATGTGCTTGGGCATAATGGCTGTTCCCAAGTGCCTTAAGAGAGGTGCATAGGGAACGGGTAAGGTAAATCTTACCGTGTAGTCATCCACTTTTTCCACCGTCATTTTCTTTCCCTCAATAGTTAGAAGATCCCGCATACCAGTAGCAATATCCTCGTTATAAATGATATCGTTGTAGGTGAAGACAACATCATCTGCCGTAAAGGGCTCACCATCAAACCAGCTAACGCCCTTGCGCAGGTGAAAGGTCCAAAGCAGTCCATCTTCACTAAATTTCCAGGACTCTGCCAGGGCAGGTTCCACCTCAGTAGTAACCCCATTGGTCTCGGTTAACCCAGTGAACAAGAAACTTAAAGGAGTGGAAGAAGAAGTCTCCTGAGAAATGGGAAGATTAAAAGTCTTAGGACCGCTGCCAAAGACCGACCAGACCAGGGTACCTCCATACTTTCCCACTTCTCCTTGCATAGCTTTGGTGTTCTCAACCCTGGCCAGAGAAAGATTGGGAACAGCAAGCAAAATACTGATCCCCAGTATTAAGTTGACCACCTTTTTCATTGATTCTTACCCCCTTTGCTTGAATTTGTTTTATAGCCTGCTTTTTTCCTCAAATGACAGGCTACCCATTGCTGTCTTCCTAAATCCTCCAGTTCAGGGGTCTTTTGCCGGCAAATGGGTTCTGTATATGGACAGCGGGGATGAAAATAACAACCTGAGGGAGGATTTACCGGACTGGGCATTTCACCTTTGAGAACTATCCTCTTTTGCTTGACCGTAGGGTCTGGTATGGGCACTGCCGACAGCAAGGCCTCCGTATAGGGATGTTGAGGTGAGGTGTACAGTCTATCCCGGCTGGTAAGCTCCACTATTCTGCCTAAATACATTACGGCCACTCGATGAGCTATATGCCTTACCACGTTTAGGTCATGGGCTATAAATAAATAAGAAAGTCCGAACATCCGCTGTAGATCCTTTAGTAGGTTTATGATCTGCGCCTGAATGGAAACGTCGAGTGCCGATACCGGTTCATCACAAACTATCAATCTGGGATCAACAGATAGAGCCCTGGCTATTCCTATGCGTTGTCTCTCTCCCCCACTAAATTCATGAGGATATCTTCTCAGGTAGTGGGATGATAGGCCCACTATCTCCAATAATTTTACTAATTTTTCTTTTTTCTCAGGCCCTCTGGCCAGGCGGTGAATGACTATAGCCTCGCCCACAATCTCTTCCACACTCATGCGGGGATTCAAGGAAGCGTAAGGGTCCTGGAAGATGATTTGCAGGCGTCGACGCAGCTTACGGAGTTCCTCTTTGCCCAGTTTAAAAATATCACGTCCCTCAAATAGAACCTGGCCATCAGTTATTGAGGAGAGCCTTAAGATTGCTCTCGCCACGGTAGTCTTTCCCGAACCACTTTCACCTACCAATCCTAAGGTTTCCATAGGCTTAATAGAGAAGCTTACCCCATCCACCGCCCGGATCTTTTCCACAGCGCGAGAAAGAAACCCTCCTCTCAGAGGAAAGTATTTCTTGAGATTCCTCACCTCCATCAGATTCTCATTGGTTTCAACCATTTCTAGTCTTTTCCCTCTGAATCATAGAGCCAGCATCGCACCCAATGATTCTCTTCCACTTCTAAGATCCGGGGAGGTTTGACCTTACACACCTCCATCACTTTTTCGCATCGAGGATGGAACCGACAGCCACCTGGCAAATTCAATGCGGTAGGAACGACTCCCTTTATGACCTTTAACTTTTCACCCACATCGTCCAGTCTGGGGGCCGATTCGAGCAGTCCCATCATGTAAGGGTGTCTGGGACGCTTAAAGATAGAGATTACATCTGCATATTCCACGGTCTTTCCCGCATAGACGAGGACTACTCTGTCAGAGACTTCAGCTATGACTCCCAGGTTGTGCGTGATTAGAAGAAGAGCCATCCCCAACTCATCTTTGAATCTCTCCATTAACTCCAGTATTTGGGCCTGAATAGTTACATCCAGAGCAGTAGTGGGCTCATCAGCAATTAAGAGATCAGGATTACAGGATAAAGCCATACCTATCATTGCCCTCTGACGCATCCCTCCACTCAACTGGTGAGGATATTGCTGAGCTCTTCGCTCGGGAGAAGGCATACCGACTCTGCCTAACATCTCTATCACCCGGAATTGGGCTTCTCGCTTATCCACTTTCTGATGAAGAATAATAGCCTCGGCTATCTGATCTCCGATGGTAAACAGGGGATTAAGCGAAGTCATTGGTTCCTGAAAGACCATGGCTATTTCATTGCCTCTTATTCTCCGCATCTCGGGCTCGCTTTTTTCCCTGAGATCCTCACCTTGGAAGTTGATCTTACCCTCCATTATCCGTCCTGGCGGCTGAGAAATGAGTCGCATGATAGAAAGAGCAGATACACTTTTGCCGCACCCTGATTCGCCTATCATGCCAAGGGTTTCCCCTTTTTTTATATCGAAACTTATACCGTCAACAGCTCGAACTACTCCCTCATCAGTATAAAAATAGGTCTTCAGGTTCTTTACTTCCAGTAAAAGATCCTTGCTCAAAGTTATGAATCTCCTGACCCTGGGGTAACTTTGCTTAAAACCACCTGTTTATCAGTCTGACGCGCTAACTCTTCGTAAACCTCTTTATACTGTGTATACTCGTCAACCGATATTCTAGTGACTTTGTCACTCATCAGTTCCTCAAAAAAAATGAATGAGTTGGAAAATGTATATTTATTAATATAGGTAAACCACTTGGTATCCTTAATAATGGGAGGAGGAAGATATTTAACGCGAAGACTATCCGGGAGTTTAATCTGGATAAGAGTCTTTGACTCGCTCAAACCACCAAAATCGAGGGGATAGCTTCTCTTTTCTCGGGAAACAAAATCGGCCGATACTCCTCCCAGGATAGGAATCAGCTTCTCCTCCCCCAGCGAGGTTAAAAACTTGGGTCCTCTAAACTTTACCGTGATCTCAATGGGTCGACCAAGCTCTTCCGCGTTACTTATGTGATAATCCAGAAGCTCTACCCCAGGTGAAAAACTATTAATGACCGACTTAAGTTGCTCTTTGATCAGGGCTGGCTTGGTATATTTTATCCACCACCTCTGTCCCTGGTCATATACGCCAAAGGTGAAAATTTGCCTGGTTCCCCAAATTGTCTCATCCTCACTTATCCTCAAATCCATCTTTAAAATAAATTTATTTTGGTCGGCAGAAAATAAAGGTACAGTCTCAATCTCTGCCTTTCCTTGCGCAAGGATTAACACTTTCCTGTTTTGATCGGACCGGGGAAGATCTCCAAAAGGAACTGTTTCCCCCGTAGGGTCAAGAAAGACTGGAGTTTCCCCAATCTTGGCCAAGACTATAGCATGATCAAAGACCAAAGCAGGAAAATTATCATCCAACCTCCAGTTACCCCGGGTGCTAATCAAGACCGGATAAGCTGGAATCCCGGCATATCTTAGCATACCAATCAAAAGAACTGCCTGATCCTTACAATCACCATACTTATTTTTGAATACCTCACTTGCCTCGTGCGGCTCAAAGCCAGCTTCTCCATATTCTACTGCAATATAACGGATTTTTTCGGCAACCCAGTGATAAATCGAAGCTGCTTTCTCCTCTGCCTTATCTTTATCTTGAATTAACTCCTCAACCTTGGCTTTAATTACCTCATCCAATTCCATCTTATCCTCAGCCAGACTCTGCCACCAATCATGAACCATTTGCCAACTATCAAAAGAAGAAAAGGAAAGACTGGGTACAATCTCTACCCAGGGTGACATGCTCGGCTCCTCAATAATCTCCGGAATATTACTAAATCTCCACTCATACTCTGTCCTATCTGTCAGTGCCCTGACCCGGGGAGATAAATCAGCCGGGAAAGAAATAAAACCTGGATTATAAGATTTTATGTGGAGCTTATACTCGGAAGGGACCGATACCTTCAACTTACGATTCAGACAGGGCTCGTACCCCTGAATTCCATATTGAAAAGAAAAATTTTCTCCATTGACCAGTTTATTAATATACTTCTTCGCCTTATATTCAATGATCGCTCCCCAGGTTACCTCGGGCATGGAGACGATTCTCACTCGAGCATTACTATACAAAGGATACTCCAGATATCGGGAAACATCACGAATGTGTCTATCACCCACTGAAACAACTTTCCCATCGGGCTTGATGGTTCGGGCGTATTCAATTTCTATAGTCTCATAGGTGGAATCGTAGCTAATTTCTACCTCCCCATAGTGTTTGCCTCGCTCATTCAATATCTTCACCATAAAATGCGTGGTCTGCACGGCAGTGTCGTCTGAGAGAATCTTTAGCTGGTAATCGTCTAGAAGAACGATAGCTCCAGCATTGGGATAATCAGCCGAGCCGGGTGAGGTCTTGATTAAATTCCTTAAATAAGGGTCCTCAATGTCATCGACCGTGGCTAACTTCATCCCGGCATTGATTAAAAGAATTCTCTTTTTAGCTAAAGATAAGTATTTTCCTTCTTTAATCTGACTATAGATGTTAATGGCCTTATCAAAAAGGCTCTTTTTCTCACAGGTTTGTCCATAGTAATAGAGAAACTCTTGGTCAGTCGAATGTTGATTTTTGTCAAAGATTACTAAGGCGTGGGTGTAATTTGCAGTTTTATAATAAGAAAGAGTCAGGAGTTTGGCCACAAGAAAATCTTCTTTCTCTTGGGCATAAAGAGAAGAAAGGATCCCCACTGCTTTCTCAAACCTGCCATGCTCATAGTAGAGCTTCCCCAGTAAAAATTGAATTTGATCTATATCGACCCCGGGCTCATCCAGGGCTAAATTATATTCAGAAACTGCTTCATTAAAAAACTCCTCACTTTTGGCAGCATACTCATTAGCTAGTTCCAGGTGGGTCTTGGCCTGAACTAAAGGAGTAACAGAACAAAACAAAAGTGAACCTAGAAAGATAAACCACCACATCCTATAATTTACCCTTTCCATAAAAATCCTCTTTGGCCCTGGAGATAGATCATCTTGTTTGCAAAATTCCTTGAGGCTGCCCTTCCCTCTGATAACAAATATACCCCAACTAAATCTGGACCAGTACCTTAAGAACCTCTTCTTTCATGGTCAGAATTTTCTGGAAGGCTTTATCAGTCTCCCCCAGGGTAAAATGATGACTGACAAGGGGTCTTACCTTGATTTTTCCCTGGTGAATTAGCTCCAGGGCGGTTGTAAAATCTTCCCTTACGTACATTAAGCTTCCCAAAAGCTCAAGTTCTCTATCCTGAACATAAGCTAAGTTAATCCCTATTTTTCCCTCCGGGACACCCACTATGAGGATCTTGGTTCCTTTGCGGGCGATCTGAATAGCCTGAGAGACTGTCTCTTCAATACCTACACAATCATAGATAAGATCAATCTTCTCGCCATAGTCTTCTTTGACAAGATTTGCTAAATTCTCCCGCCCCGAATTTACGACCCGATCAGCTCCCAAATCCCGGGCTTTCTTTAATCTATAATCAAGTAGATCAGTTATAATCACCTCTTTAGCCCCGCTCACTTTAGCCACCTGCATAACCAAAAGACCTATCGGCCCGGCTCCCAGGACAACCGCTCTGTCTCCTACCCTTTGTTCTGCCTTTTTCACTGCATGAACAGCTACCGCTGCAGGTTCTATTAGAGCTGCTTCATCCCAGGAAATTCCTTGAGGTAGTTTTATAACTTTATCCTCGGGCACGACAATATATTCAGCGAAGGCACCATTATGACCGACACATCCAATGACCTTCAGATTCAGACAGATATTATATCGTCCATGGAGACAGTTATAGCATTCACCGCAGACTACGTTGGGCTCAACGGTTACTTTTTCCCCTTTTGATATGGCTTTGACCTCTGAGCCAACTTCAGAAACCAACCCGGAAAATTCATGCCCTAAAACTATGGGAGGATGAACAAAGGGATGCCTACCTTTATAAGCATGAATATCAGAGCCACATATCCCACAGACTTTTACCTGAATCAAAACCTCACCCGAGGTTATGGAGGGGACCTCTACCTTTTCTAATTTTATCTTTTCCGTTGAGATTAATTTCGCCTGCACCATTTTTTTTCACCTCTTCCAAGGTTTCATAACTATCTTCACCCGCTCCTTATCATTTAGATAAGTCCTGATAGCCTCATCCAATTGATTTAGCCGGAATCTGTGAGTTATGAGATCCTTTACTTTTATCCTGCCGCTAGATAGAAGCTTTATCGATCTTTCCGTGGTGTAGGGATTAATAAAGGAGCCCAGCACCGTAATCTCATTTCGGTAAATATTGAAAGGATTTATTCTTACCTCAGCCTTTGGATTAGCTACCCCAAACCAGACCACCCTTCCTCCAGGCTTAATCAGGGACAAAGAGTCCTCCTGGGTATGGGAGCTTCCTACGCATTCAATGACCCTGTCAGCCTTCCCATCAAAGAATTCCTCGACTGAGTTTACTATATTGGTAGTAGTAGGATCCAGAGCTAAGTCTACTCCTAGCTGAATAGCCAGATTCCTTCTTTTCTCCATGGGATCGACAGAGACGACTTTTTCTGCCCCTGAGATTTTGGCTAATTGCAACATCAACAGCCCAATAGGCCCGGCCCCCAGAATGACTAGGGCATCTCCTGATTTGATCTGAGCCAAATCTATTCCATGCAAACAGCAAGAAAGTGGTTCAGTGAAAGAAGCTGACTCTAGATCTAAGTCCTGGGGAAGGTGATAGACATAGGCCTCTTTAACTTTTGCATATTCAGCAAATCCCCCATTTACTTTAAGCCCAAGATTAACCAGATCAGGACATAGATGTTTTTGTCCTTTTCGACACCATTCACATTTCCCGCAGGTAGTATTGGGATCCACGGTAACCGGATCTCCAACCTTAAAATCCTTTACCCCTTTGCCTATCTCTTCAACTCTCCCTGCGAATTCATGGCCTATAATTACCGGGAAATCTGCCGGAAAGGTTCCCTCATAAATGTGAATGTCTGTTCCACAGACGCCACAGGTATCCACCTTTATCAAAACCTCCTTTTCTCCTGGTTGAGGAACAGGTACATCTTTCAATCCAAACTTATGCCTGCCCTCAAATACAATGGCTCTCATCCTTTCTTTCATCAATCCTCCTCCTTCGTATCAACTACACCTTTACTTTCCCTGTAGCTCTTGCATGATAATTATATGTGTTTGGCAGGGGATGTCAAAAAGAGAGATAATTTGGAAGTAAACAAAATTTGTAGCGGTCAAATGTGCAGCAAGGTATACCTTATTTTACTTTAGAATCTTACCCAGGGGTTTAATTTTACGCTTAGCTTCATCATAGCAAAAGGTAGGAATCGGTAAGGTGGTGAAGTCATTTGCCTCTCGCTGAAAGTCATTCAACTGGGGAGTCTCGGTGGCAATGCTGTTGAGCAAGACCATATCCCTGAATTTTCTGGGGAAATGATGTTCTTCAATTCTTTCTAGGGCGTCCCTGTAACCTTCAGGCTCACCGTTCGCAATGGTGGCATTTATATCCCCCAGGCCGGAGTGAACCATTATCTTCAAATTAATATTGTGATAAGCCTTGTCCACCCCTTCGAGGAGATTCTGAAAATAATTTTGCCATCTAACCCCGTCCTGAGAGGCCCATAAAGAATCCCAGAAAATCCACGTGCAGGCGACTATAGCGAAGGCAGGGATACCGTGGGAGATAAAGAGCCAGGGAAAGCCCAGGTGCACCAGGTTACCCCATAGATAAAGGGGATGTCTCCATCTCCATTTTCCATAAACAGATGGCAGTTCCCTGAGATAGTAACTTAAAAGGGAGTCCTCCTGTCGGAAGGTATCCAAAAGGGCATTTTGAATGCGCATCCCTGTCTCTTCCATTCTCTCTGGATTGAACTGTTTTGGACTCATGGAATTAAAGCCGAGCAGGGCCTCTCTCTCCTCCTCACTTCCTACATAGAGCAGCGCCTCCAGAGGAAGGTTTCTCCTCTGAATGTTCTCAAAGGTCTCCCCCCTGAAAATAAGGGCGAGGACGCTTTCCCTGGGACAGGGAATGACTATCCTCTCCCCGGACTTAGTGCAAAGGAGAAACATCTCCAGGCTGTTGGCCTCTACCCTCTCGTTCTCTCCTATCACTTTGCTCTGAGAGATGCTAGAGGACAGGCATAAACTTCGATAAAGATTTCTTACGGCAAAAATGTTGTCGGGATAGGGAAACTGCTCTGTGATATGGAAGAAATTGATTATCCTCTCTCTCGTTCCCTTGGGAACAATTTTCAAAAGAAGGCTCTCGCCGGTAAGCTGGGCGATGATATCTCGGTAGGCCTCTTCAACTAACTCGCAAGCTTGTGCTTTTTCTGGATCTGTCTCCTCTCTCCGCCTTCTCTTGAAATAGTCTCGAAGGTACTGATACCTACGTAGAGGCTCAGTACGTGAGGGATCGAGCTCCAGGCTGCGATAAATTTCCTTCGCCTCGTTTAGGGCAGCTATTATATGCGGATCTTTTCCCCTTTGCCAGAAGGAAGAGACGACCTTCCCCGTCTGCCCCACTATCCTCAAGCGAAGGTAATTTATGAAATTGGCCAGAAGAGTTTGAGGCCAAAGAAGGATGATGATCCAGAACTGCTTGACGGATAAAACCATCATTAAATAAAGAATGAGTCCTCTGATGCCACGATTTCTTAAACCCCTCCCCATCCCTCCCAGGGTCTCCTCAAAGCGAAGAAAAGTTGAATAAGCATTTTCCCGGGAGCTGATCTCCTCAGCCAAGTGCTGCAGTTCTCCGTCGGAAAGAGGATACTCGCTTTCCGGCTCAAAGATCTCGTACTTTACTGTGTGATAGCCCCGAGAAAATCTCCTGAAAAAATCCTCCGTCTTCTCCGTCCAGGCAAACCAGGCTCCTCTTTTTCCTCGGCCCTGATTAAAGCCGGGCAGAACTAATACAAATCTTTTCATGTGTTTACTTTTCACTGACCAGACAGGCACTTTATTCACCCCTCTTTTGATTGTTAGTTTCTAGTTGTTAGTATTTAGTGGTTAAATACTATCTACTATTCACTAACGACTATTCACTATTAAATAACCTCCTTGGTTATCTTGGAGACAAGGCTTCGATAACCATGGGAATCCATAAAGCTCACCTTGGCCTTCACATCCCTTATCTCGATAAGGGAGGCAAAATGGGGGTTCTCCCGAACCTTCTTCACCAACATCTGAAGGATTCCCTGCCTCTCTTCCTCCCCCAATTCGCCTTTCATAATCCTTATCAATTTTTCAGCTGTATATTCCTGAAGCATTGTTCTCCGCACTGCAGACCAGACGGTCTCAAAACCCCTCAATTCCGAAATGCTCTCAGGATCGGATAGGTATTTTTTAAACTCCTCCGGGTCCTTTCTCAAGGCGTCATACTCCTCCCTGACCATCTCCAGAGTATCTCTCTTTATCTTCTCCACCCAGCTTTTAAACTCCTCAATCTTAGCCAGCTTTCTTTCCCTCTCTTTCCTTGAAAGATGGCTATATCTCACCTTTGCCTCTTCTCGCTCCAAGCTTCTTAGAGTCAAATCTATGCCTGGTTCTATCATCTCGGCATATGTCCCATACTGGTAGGTCATCACGGGGCTTCTGAAGATCTGGGACTTTATGATCTCCCTCATTCTTCCTTCGTTCCATAGTTTTTTAAAATAGGAGCCGGAGAAGACCTCCTCCATCTCCTCCTCATCCTCAAGGTCTATTAATGGGCTTTCTCGAAGGTCAAAGAGCTCTCCCCTCCATTCATCAACTATGGAGGTGATCTCCCTTCTTAGTCTCTTCGTCCCCTTGCCGTCATAGTCATATTTAGTCCAGGCCTCTTTATCCTTGGGAACAAAGCCGAAGCTGATCCCGACCACCTCAAAATACCCTCCGTATACGCCGGCCAGAAGCTTCAATCCTTTCTTATACAATGTATCAGTAGGAGCAGCAAATATCATATAGGAGATAAACTTCTGGGGCTGGCTGAAATCTATCTTATGAGAAAAGACCAGGGGGAGGGGCGGTTGCCAGAACAGCTCCTTCTTCGGAAAAATGGGCATTCCCTGACCAAATCTGTAGATCCTCACCCCTCTGGAGAAAAGAGGTACCTTTTGGGTAGCCCTCTCCTTGACTCCCCATCTTAAGTAGAGCGCCGTAAGAACCTCATCCGGACCCAATACCTTGAAACTCAAAAGAGAGGCAAAGGCAACCAAGACTACCGCTGAAAAAGCAAGGCTCCTTTTAAGATTGCTCCCAAAGAAGCTAAAGAGATGCGAAATCCTCTCATAACCCTTTTTTGTGCCTACCCCCTGACAGAGAAGACGCTCTACTTTCAGCTTGAGCTCCTCTATTCTCCTTTTCTGTGCCCACTCGGTTTTTATCTTAACACGTCTGAAGAATACCCTCTTGACTGCTTTCTCTCCCTGGAGAATGTCTATCTTTGCCTCTCCAAAGAGATGATAGAGCCTGTCATAAAAGTTGCTTAAATTTTCTCCTCTTTCATAGGTAATATATGGATTGTCCCCGAAATGAAAGTTACCGGCGGTGTTTCTCAAGCTCTCGAATCCTTCCTCGATATCCTCCAACCACCTTATCCTTTCCCTTTTCCCCTTCACATTTTTCAATGAATCAAAGCTGGAGCAGATCTGCTGGCGTATTGAGGAAGTCGCCTTCAAAAAATCCCTCAGGTGGCTTGACTTCTCCCTGAATCCCTTTGCCAGGATACTTGAGGTAAAATCAAAATCTTGACCAACGAGGGGAAAAAACTCCTCTGGCGACGAACTTGTCGCGGCCACCCTGAGTGGCACCATCTGAAAGCCCTCCAGATAATAAAGAAGCAGGTCTTTCCTCAATTGGTCAAGCTTGATCACCACCCCCTCAAGGAAAACCTCCCTACTTGCCCTCTGGCTGAGCTCCTCAAGAATCTCCTCAAATCGCTCGCACCAATCCCGGGCAAAGTCAAGGCTTACCTGGTAGCTGGTTAAGATCTCCTCCAGGATATCTCTTATGAGGGTAATCTTCAGGAAGACCTTTTCCTCTCGAGCAGCCGCCTCGATGTTCTTCAGACACTTCTTAACCTCCTTGGCGAAGTAGCCCCGGGAGCTTCTACCAAACCGAGCATAAATCCTGGTGTATTGAGAGCGCAAGTTAGCCTGAACCCATCTTTTAGCGCCTACAAAATTCCTTATGAAGGAGAGACCAGGAACAAAAGCAATGACCACTCCCTGAAAGATCCTGGTCAAGGTATCCCCTAAAATGCCCTCCAAGAAAACCGTTGCCGGAACCCAAAACCAGGGAAAGTTAAAGATCGTCCAGTAGATAAAATAGCCTACTGCACAGGCGGCGGTGAACCTCAAAAAAATTCGAAGCTTAAAAATACCCCAATTATGACTATCCTGAATTTCAGCGTTGCCTTCAAACCTTTTGACCAGATCAACATCCTCTGGATTTGGCCTCTCCTCGGGGCTAATGAGTACCCTCAAAATTCGGGGAAGTTCGGCTGGACCACTGGATTTCTTGTCATCCACCCATATCTTGAAGCATTTCTCGTCCAGCCTCCCTGGATCGGAGATGACAATGCTTCCCTTATTCTCATCGAGAGGATGAGGAATCTTATAATACTCGATTATGTGATTAATCATCTTCTGATCCCCTATAGCCCAGTCCAATTACCTTCAACTGGGCCTCAAGGACAGCTAAGGTCTGCTTAGCCCGAACCACAAGGCCCTGCTGGAAGCTCTCAGAGGTCAGGCCTTCAAAGCCAAGCACATCCGGTCCTAATAGAATTTGAGGGGCTCTAAACATCATCCCGCCGATGTAGATGCTCTCATCAACCCTGATGTCTCGCTCTACCTGAGGAAGAAAGAGGAAAGCTCGATCAAATTTTTCCTCCATGGTCCTCTGACCCAATTCCCTTATTCTACTTCTGATCCTTCTGATCCTCTGCATCCGGGGATCATGCCAGAGAAGCTGCTCCCTGTATATCGGCCCCTCCAAGGGACTGCAATCACTGATAAAACCCCTCAGCCTTCTCCACCAGCCGACGCAGGGATCCAATCGGTTAAGGTGGGAGAGCCTCGTATCTGAGATATAAAGGTGAGCCATAAGGAGGACTCCTCCGTAGGTGAAGACTGAGTCTGGCCAGTGGGTGAACTCGCAGGTTTCATGCGCATCATAAACCCAGGTGGCCTTCCCACCCAAAATCTTCCTGTAGTGAGCCTGGTTGGAACGAGTTAAGGCATCCTGGGCCTCGGAGCTGTTCCTCCCCTGAGCGCTGTTTCTATCATCCAAACCCCAGGGGTTTCTCAGGCCCGGCTGAACCTCTCCTCCGCCGACAAGAGGGGCGTTAACAGCCATTCCCCCTCGGGTCACCGCGCCACGAGTCTGGTTATTAAAACCAGCCGGGTCAACTATGGGGTCGAAGAGGATAGTCCCTTTTTCTAAAAGCCTATAGCGCTCCTGGCCGGGACGGGCCAATTGGATAATTCCCTCCAGGATCGTTCTGGCCAGCCTCGACTCCCCACCGTGAGTGCCCGCCAGGACCAAAATCCTAAACTGAGGATTTTCGGTGTTTCCCAACTGAAAGGTATGTTTGGAAAGGAGCTTCCCGGCTACGTTAAAGCCTCTCCCGCTGTCGATATTTTCCACCTTATGGATCTTGATCTCGCCATTTCCCTCTTTAGAGCAAAGCCTGTTGGAAGCCTCTATCTCCTTCAACTCCATCTCGGCAAACTTCCCAAAGGAGATGAACTTCGTCCGGGCAATCTTCGCCTCGGTGAGGGCATCGATATCTATAAGGTCCGATTTAACGGGTGAGCGCCAGGGACCAAATCTACCCTTCCGGGTAAGACAGCCATCAATAACTCTATCGGCTTTGCGATCAACTCTCTCCCTTCTTCGCTCCTTTAAAAATCTAATTTGCCTCACTTTATACCTTACATCATCGATAAGCCCTAACATCACTCATCTCCGTAAACTGGATACGTATTTAGAATAATACAGGTCATAGTACTCATCCTTTGGCTCCCCAGCCTTGGTGAACATCGAATCCCTTTCAATATGAAGCTTTATCCTTCCTATCTTTACGCCGTAAGTTCTTTCGAGGTGATCAATCCAGGGAGAGATGGGAACGTATTCCTCTACCACCTTAGGAGCGAATTTTTCTATCCAACGGTAAATGTATTTTTTCACAATCCTTTCCCTTTTCTTTCGATACTCCTCCTCTTCCTTGAACCACTCAGAGGTAAATTTCTCGGTCCTTTCAATGATGATGCTCTCGCCCACCTTTAAGGCAACATCCTTGACAAACTCGTATGCTGGCTGCCGGTCTCCGGTCTCCATGCCCTGATTCAAAAGCTGAGCGAATTTTTTCTCACTATCATCCTCAAGACTCTCACCAACAACTCCTAGGGCATATTCGTTAAAGACCAGTTTCCAGTCGACGTCATATTTTTCAACCAGTTTTGCCAGGGTATCCCCCTTTTCAACCTTGTGGATGATAAAGGAACTCAACTCGGTGATATCCTCTCCACCAAGCACCTCCTCAATGGCTGCCTCCCATAAAGCCTCGTTTTCCTCGGCGGTAACTCTTCTTATATCCAGGGCGAGTTCTGTATCTGAGGAGAAATAATACCTAAAGAAGGGAATAAGCTCTTCCACCTTCATTCTTTCCCATCGAGTTTTTTCCAGCTCCAACTTTTCCTCTTGCCAGCGAACAAGCTTCTTGGCTTCCTCTTCTTCACCATAGGTCCTGCGATGAGTTTCAATCTCCTTTAACGCTGCCTCTCTTGTCACTAAGAACTTCTCATACTGATAGGCCCGATAAGCCTCTCGGTAAAGCTCAAGACTTCCCTTGCCAAAGATAAACCTCTGCTGGGCTGCCTCCGGGGTCATATCCTCAACATATGGGGAGAAAACCGACTCCTGCATGCCCTTATATCGCTGGGCTAACAACTCAAATACATCCGGGCCAGCGAACCAGTACCAGGGAATCTCCTCTTTTAAATATCTTTTTATCTCCTCAGGAGTTTTAAAATAATGGTGATCTAAAAGGGCGATGAGGAAATTCCTTCGGCTCATCAATTGGGAATGTGCGTAATTAACCCTGTCATTCAGATTCATCACCGGATAGCCCTCTTTCGTCCGCAGGGGCTTTCCAAATGTATCCGTTGTCTTGCCCCCCTTGATGATGTTCCCTATCTGGTAAGCCACAACCTCGAACCTATCCTTTACCAAACGGGAAAAGGGGCCGGCTCTTCTTCTCTCTCTATTTATCTCATCTAAATTAATCTCCTCGAAGAACTTCTGCCAGTCCTTAACTTTAATTTCTACATCAATGACATAAACCTGAACATATTCCCTATCCTCCTCCTTACCAGTGACCTCGTCAGCGGTATACATAGCAAATTTAGTGCTGACCATCCTTGTCTCATCCTTGATTGGCTCCTCCTTCACCCCCATTGAGGTTCCCAAAATTCTTGGCCATTTCCATAGCCGTTTCGGCTTATCGGCTTTATTAACCAAGGCCCTTATTCCGCCTGGCTCGTAAACCGCTACAGCTGTGTGTGGCCCTATCTCGTCTGTAAACCAACCATCAATGATTACATAGCCAACTATTATTATCAAGATCGTTAAGGCTAACCATCTTCCCCATCTAGAGGATTTTGTCTCTTCAAGCATCTTCGCTATTTCCTTCTCTGATTTACTTTATCTAAGTATACTATCTTTTATTTTGCTTTGACACAGAGAGCAACCTTTTAGAAAACTACCCTTTCTCTAAAATGTCGTCTTTGCCGATGCGAAGTAGGATTAACCATAGGTTATCTAAGCGGCAAGTAATCTTGGATATGAGACTTCTCTGATCAGTTCTAATGGGGATTTTCCTTTCCTACCTACCCAATCCTGAGCGCCTATTCCCCAACTTCGGTGGGATATATCTTCCTCAAAAAAATATAACATATTTAGCGTGTAAGTCAATAGCACGCCGCGGGGAGCTGATAAGAACAGGAGTGAACAACTTTCAGCGCATTAACTTCCAGTCTTCCAGGATTAGAGAGTGGCTGGAAAAACATAAGGAAAAATTCTCAAGGATGCCTACTTATAGAGCACCAAAATGGAGCAAATTAGACTATCTTCACCAGAAAGCTCTGGAATATTATGTGAGCTACCAATTACTTGAACCACAATCTAAAGATGTATTTATGGATGTAGGGGTGGAGAAATCCTCTTATTATAGGGTCTTGTCCTGTAGAGAAATTTACCTTCAGGATATGATCTATCCTCCTGGCCTGAAGAGAGTTGATGGTCGAACTTTTCGCCTCGGGGGAGATGCTGCTTCTCTTCCTCTTCCAAAAGAATCTGTAGATAAAATCTCCTTACATCATACCTTTGAGCACTTTGAAGGAGAAAAGGACAGGCAGTTCATTAAGCAGTCTTGCCACATCCTTAAACCCGGGGGAAAATGTGCATTATTCCCCTGCTTTTATGTGACGAATACAACCCTCGCCACCCCATTTGCAAGGTTATATGATATCGAGACTCTCCAGACCAGGATTTTAGAGGAACTGCCGGAGGGGGTTGAGCATACCCTTTATGAAATCACGGTGGATGATGAGGATACCCCCGACATGAGCAAGAATTTGGGAGTAAAGATCAACCGACCAATGAGGTGTCTTCTTATCCGAAAGAGCACTTGATTAGACTTACCATAATCTCCGGATTAGAGCCACCCCATCAACCAACCGGTTCGAGTCCAGTCCGGGGAGCCAAATTTGCTAGTAAAGCCCAGGTCTACTCCGGCTTTCTGGTTGTCTGTTTTTCTGGTATTGTGGTTTCTTTCCGATCCCACATATAAATTATCAGATTATTTTGGTAAGTAACAATGTCGCTTTCTGTATAAAAAGTTGACAGAACTTATAGAAAAGGCTAAACTAAAATAAAAGATGTAGATAATTAAATCCTCTGCGTGAAA